>ERZ1673752.709-NODE-709-length-54761-cov-12.687256_pt1 | contig 54761 bp, 43 predicted proteins | sample MGYA00580195_ERZ1673752 | MGnify/ENA primary metagenome ERZ1673752 (study PRJEB41218, sample SAMN15661744) | gut metagenome | host: Homo sapiens | place: Canada: London | collected 2015-08-20/2019-03-30 | study: EMG produced TPA metagenomics assembly of...
TACTGTTCAATTATCAAGCTTCTCTCAAGCGTTCCCGCTTGTCTGTTGTTCGCTTATCTTGCGCGACAACGATATATAATTTACCACGCGTTTCGACTTTTGTCAACACCTTTTTTGAATTTTTTTTATTTTTTTGTTTTTCTTCTGTTTTCTGCCCTGATATCATAGGACAAAGTCACCACGCATACTCTGTAAATAAGCATATTGCATCACTCCTTATATGATGTGAAAGGATACTGCCATGAAACAGTTTATTTCATCTTTGGAACAGGGATCGCTTCTTCAATGTAGTCTTTTCGTATTGTCTGTGATCCTGATCTCCGGAATCTCAATTGCATATGGACAGACTAAATTAAAAAAAGAAGCTATGACAACCTCGCAGAACATCTCCGCTTCACCGGCTCCTTCTGCCACTTACAGTAAAAGCAGCAAAAAACTTCCTATATATTGCGTAGACACTTCTGATAAGAAGATTGCGCTCTCATTTGATGCCGCATGGGGAAACGAAGACACGAAAAAGATCATGGATATTCTGGATAAGCATAAGGTTCATGTCACCTTCTTTATGACAGGCGGCTGGGTGGAGTCTTACCCGGATGACGTTAAAATGATTGCTGAACGCGGACACGACCTCGGTAATCATAGCCAGAATCATAAGCAGATGTCAAAGCTTTCTCTGGAAGAATGTAAGCAGGAGATCCAGTCCGTCCATGACAAGGTAAAGGAGATTACCGGTAAAGAAATGATACTTTTCCGTCCGCCTTATGGTGATTATAATGATACGCTGATCACCGCCACGGAGGAATGCGGCTATCACGCGATCCAATGGGATGTAGACAGCTTGGACTGGAAGGATTACGGAGTCGATTCCATCATTAAAACGGTCTGTGAGCACAAGCATCTTGGCAACGGTTCAATCATTCTGTGCCATAACGGTGCAAAGTATACAGCAGACGCACTGGACACACTGATAACAACATTGCAGGAAAAGGGCTATGAGTTTGTCCCTATCTCGCAACTGATCTATCCGGACAGCACCGAAATCGATACAGAAGGACGCCAGCATCCAGCCCGGTAACCATGCTTTTCCAAATATGTTATAGCGACAAAACTTTTTTGTTGTTTGTCTCATTCCGCGGATATTATCTCTTTTCTATTGGTATTGCCGCAAAAGACGTTCTTCAAAGTCCTTCTGCGGCAGAGGCTTGTCAAAGACATATCCCTGAATGATATGGCACCCCACCTTTTCAAGATAGTCGAGCTGCTGCTTTGTCTCTACGCCCTCTGCAACCATTTCCTTTCCAAGCTGGTGCAGAAGCTCGACAATGCTCCACAGCATCATCATATCTTTGTCTTTGCCGGCATACTCCTCCTCCAACGGAATAAAGGACTTGTCAATCTTTACAATATCTAAGTCTACCTTCTTCAACATATTCAATGAAGAAAATCCGGTTCCGAAATCATCAATAGCGGTATGGATCCCATATTTTTTAAAGCCTTCCACAATCCCCGACATGATCCCATACTGCTGGAAATCCTCACTCTCTGTGAGTTCCACCTCAATATAATGATGCGAAATGCCAAAATGGTCAATCACCCGGATAACATGCTCTACAAAATCCACCTCTTCCAGATGCTTCCGCGAGAAATTGACAGAGATGCATACGTTCTCTTCCCCTCGTTCTTCTCTTGACTTGATCAGGCGGCAGACCTGCTCAAGCACATAATAATCCAGCCTGCAGATGCTTCCCTCCTGCTCTAATTGCGGAATGAACTTAACCGGCGGCACCAGCTTTCCGTCCTGCACCCAGCGGACAAGTGCTTCCGCGCCACAGATTCTGTCGGTACGGCTGTCTACCTTGGGCTGATAATATACAACAAAGCCGCCCTGCTCCATAATAGAAGCAAAATTGGAGATCACATTCTGGCGTTCCATCATTTCCTGATAGATCTGATCGGAATACCAGACAACGCCGCCCACACCACAACTTCTTGCCTCCTGATAGGCAATGCTTCCTCTCGACATAACCTCTCTTACAGTAAGAACCTTTTCAAGACGGCTGACACCGATCGTCGCACCGAAGATAAAGGTTTGGGATTTTAGTTTATTGCTGAAGAACACCTTCATTTCCTGCAGCTCCCGGATAAACGCATCCGTATTCTCTGTCCGGACCAGAGCAACAAAATTATCACCTCCCAGTCTGGCAAGTTTTTCCTCCTCCTGCAAAAGAGCCTGGATCTGCGAAGTGTACTGACGCAGGATCAGGTCTCCCTCCGCGTAGCTAAAGACTTTATTGACATATTTAAAATTATGTATATTAAAAAATACCACACAATATCGTTCCAGTATGCCGCGTGCCATCAGCATCCCTGCAAAGCCGGTAAATGCATATGGATTGGCAGCCCCGGTCTCCATATCGGTATTTAGGATCTGCTCCAGAAAATTCTGTCTCATATTTCTGTCATACCAGAAAAATACGTCCCGAAGAAGGATTTCCAACTCGTCACGTCCGTAATCTGTCTGTTCCTCGTCCCATACAACATGAAACACCACATTTCCTCCGGTTGTAAAGGCAAACGAAAAGTCCGTGCTTTCTCCGAAGCCCTCCTTTGCTGCCAGCATGACACTGCGCTGCTCTCCGTGAAGCTGATAACGGTTCGGCGGGATCGTAAGTTCCATTTCTACCTTGATCAACCCAAACTCATCTGACACCAGAGCGATTGCATCCACAATATACTTCTCGCACTGCTTTAAGTCCACCGCCTCCTGATAAAGACAGTTCCAAAACTTCTTTATTGTAGGATTGAAAAATCCCCCGTTTTCCTTTTCCATCGCTTTCTCTTCTCCTTCCAGCCCTTCTGTATACCATTTTCTACTTATTTCATTTATTATATATGATATCTGCATTATCATTTAATGTCAACTAAATGTATTCTCATTTAGAAATCCGACACATTCTCATTTACTATTTTACTTTATCTGCAGAATGGTGTAGTATGTAATATGTGGCTTTTGCCACACAATTTATGTTATGGGGGATTTTATCATGAACAATAGAGATTCATTTAAGAATAGATGGGGGTTTATTCTTGCCTGTATCGGCTCAGCAGTGGGCATGGGCAATCTTTGGATGTTTCCAACCCGAGTCTCCATGTACGGAGGCGGTTCCTATCTCGTACCTTATTTCATTTTCGTTGCACTGATCGGCTCCACCGGAGTGATTGGGGAAATGAGCTTTGGACGTGCCACCAAATCCGGACCTGTCGATGCCTTCGGCACAGCCTGCGAAATGCGTGGTCACAAATGTATCGGACGTATCCTCGGATACATTCCGGTTCTCGGTTCTCTTGCCATGGCGATCGGTTACACCGTTGTGATGGGATGGATTCTCAAGTATATGATCGGTTCATTTACCGGAACGACACTTGCCCCGGCTGACGCAGAGGGCTTTGGCACAGAATTCGGCAGCATGGCAACCGCCTTTGGTAACAATTTCTGGCAGCTCCTCGCACTGGCTGCAGGAATGTGCATTCTAATGTTTGGCGTCAGCCTTGGTATCGAAATGGCAAACAAGATCATGATGCCTGTTTTTTTCTGTCTTTTCGTGATCCTCAGTATTTATGTGGCATTTCAGCCCGGTGCTGTGGACGGCTATAAATACATCTTCCGGATCAACCCAAAAGCTTTCGCTGATCCGACAACATGGATCTTCGCATTGGGACAGGCGTTTTTCTCCCTGTCGGTTGCCGGAAACGGCACTCTGATCTACGGATCTTATCTCTCCGATTCTGAGGATATTCCGGCTGCTGCAGGCAGAGTTGCCCTGTTTGATACACTTGCCGCCCTTCTTGCTGCAATGGTGATCATTCCGGCAATGGCGACAACCGGTGCCAGATTAAATCAGGGTGGACCGGGACTGATGTTTATTTATCTTCCTGCGTTATTTAAATCAATGCCGGGCGGACATCTGATCGCGATTATCTTTTTCGTTGCTGTCTTTTTTGCCGGTCTGTCCTCACTGATCAATCTGTACGAAGCACCGATCGCAACAATACAGGAGCTGTTTCATCTGAATCGTAAAATATCCTGCGGGATCATCGCTGTTATCGCACTCGCAATCTCCATCTGTATTCAGGGAATCGTATCCGACTGGATGGATATTCTCTCTATCTATATCTGCCCGCTTGGTGCCGGACTTGCAGGCGTTATGTTCTTTTGGGTTTGTGGTAAGAAATATGTAGAAACACAGGTAAATACCGGGCGCGAGAAACCGTTCACCAATAAGTTTCTTCCGATCTGCAAATACATCTACTGCCCGATCTGTATTCTTGTTCTGATCCTTGGCATCGCACTGGGTGGTATCGGCTGATATATGATTTTACTTTGTAAAAACTTAAAATACCCAGAAGACTGTGATCTGGAAATTGACTTGTCACTAACGGTTGGATGAACGTGCCTTCCCGTATTTGCCTCTGGGTGAATCCAGATGTTTCGAAAGGCACTTGCGCTCGCCACTACTACTTACGCCTTGTTTTGTAAGGCGTTATGTAGTGCTGCGTAGCGCATTGTAGCGCAAGCGTGCCGACCGAAATAACTGGATTCACCCAGAGGCCTAAACGATCCAGACACGTTCATCAATCCTTTGATTCTACAACGATCAAAACACCGGTGCGAAGAAGAATTTCTGCCTTATCCGATGTCTCATCCATCTCATTGCTGATTGCTCTGGCAATCCCTACTTCAAGCGTATAGTCCTCGATCAGGTATTTCAGCCCTCGCAGTGTCACTCCTGTCACGGTACTTGTCAACGGCAGTAAGGACAGATATTTTCCATACATATCCTGTCTTTCGATTGAAAGCGTACTGTCGGTCAAACGTATCCTGTTACGGCTGTCCACGATATATGCCGGAACCTTCTGCTTCAATGCAAGCATTAATATATTAATATTTGCCAGAAAATGATCCAGTCTTCCTCCGGTTGCTCCCAGAAAAGTGATCTCATCCGCTCCCTTTTCAAGGATCCACTCAAGAACAAGCTGCGTATCCACATAATCCTTCTCCTTGGGATAACGAACCCATTCGCAATGCTCGGAGCCTTCCACCTTTCCCTCACGGTATGCCTCGAGGATTTCAGGGGATACACTGTCAAAATCTCCCATAAAATAATGAACCGGCATACCAAGCCGGTATGCCGTGTTTAAACCGGAGTCCGCACAGACAACCGTATCATATTCTTGGGAAGCTGTGTACTCCTCCGCAAAATCCATATTTACTTTTCCACCTGTTATCAATAAAACTTTTCCAAGCATATTACTTCTTCCGTTCTTTCATAATCTCTCTTACTGATGACTCAAACTCTCTGCGGTCGCGCTGTTTCTGAATTTGCTTACGCTGAATATCATAAATATAACGGATCAGCTTCTGATCAGACTCCTCATAAATGCAGCCGTAATAATAGCGGTACTTGCGGTTTCCTTTGACTTGATCGTCCACCCGCACGACAACACATCGAACCAGCAGCGGACCGTAATCCGACGGAATCCTTGTGTAGAAGCGGTTATCCTTTTCCAAAAGCTCGTTGCTGTAAAATCCCATCCCCGTCTCACTGATATCATGCACAAAGCCGCGCGCCTTCTTCTCAACGGCTTCCTTCATCGGAACCATTCTGAGACGCTTTTCGATGAATATCTTGCCGGATCTGGAATCCTCTTCCCGCTCCAGCTCCACACCGTTCACGTCCACAAGTGCTTCGTACTCTTCCTTCACCAACGGAGCATACGACAGACGCTGTCTGTTGCCCGGCACCTGATAAAAAACGATATCCACATCCGCATCAATGGCTACCCGATACGCCTGACGACGATTAAACGACTGACCTTTGTTGACGATTTCAAAATAATGAACCGGTTCATCGTCCAGTTTACCAAGACCAGCCTTGACATTCAGCCATTCCCACATCTGATCCTCACTGCGGTAAACCAGACGTATGTTATCCTCCGGGCGAAATTTAAACGCTCTTCCCCCCGCCATGATTGCGGTCAGACACACTCTCTTGACCCCTGTCTTTTCCACCTTGCTGACAAGTCGATAACGGTATCCGTCACGATCCACATAGACCTCCAGCGTTTTGCCAAGTGCGATATTTTCAAGAAGCACCGGCGATCACCTCCTGTAAATCCCATACATTTTCTCTTATGTTACCACGAAAAACAGCCGTCCCGGCTACGGCAAGATCAGTTCCGTTCTGTATGATCTCGCACAGATTATCGCGTGTCACTCCTCCATCAAACTCGATCAGATAGTCATAACCATTCTCACGACGAATCTGATCCAGTTTCTTTACCTTCTCCAATGTCTCCGGTATCAGCTTCTGCCCGCCAAATCCCGGCTCTACCCCCATAACAAGAACCATATCGATCTGATCTAAATACGGCATCAGCACGTTAACATCCGTTCCCGGATTCACGCTGAGCGCTCTTTTGACCGGATACTGCTTCATAACAGTAATAGTCTCACCAATGTCACTGCACGCCTCGACATGAACCGTAATGCTGTCCGCTCCTGCCTCGACAAATTCCTTTATATATCTTGCCGGCTCTTTAATCATCAAATGCACATCAAACATCATCTGACAACCTGTACGGATTGATTTGATCACGGGCATACCAAAGGAAATCGATGGCACAAACACTCCATCCATCACATCCACATGAAGAACCTTCAAACCGCTTTCCTCGAGAGTATGCAGCTGCTCCCCCAAGTGCATAAAATCAGCCGATAAAATTGACGGTGCTAATTCGCTCATATAGTGATACCATGCCTTTCTTTGATTATACCCTAATATTTTTTCTGCTGGCGCAGTTCCTCATAAAACTGCTTGTAATTGTCGTAACGATCCCTGGATATCTCCTGCCGTTCCAGTGCATTCTTGACACCGCAGTCCGGTTCATTGATATGAACGCATCCCAGAAAACGACACTCTTGAGACGGCTCCGCAAATTCCGGATAATAATTTCGCAGCTCTTCCTTCTCAATTTCCGGAAGACGCAGCGAGGTAAAACCCGGCGTATCCATAATATAGGTCTGACCGCCAATACAAAACAACTCTGTATGACGCGTCGTATGGCGTCCGCGTTTGATCTTGCGGCTGATCTCTCCGGTCTCCATCTGAGCCTTCGGAAATAATATATTCATCACGGAGGATTTCCCCACTCCGGAAGGACCTGCCATCACGGTTGTCCTGCCCTCCAGAAGCTCTCGAAGCTCCTCCATACCTGTCCCATTTATGGTACTCGTCACAAGTACTCTTGCACCACAGGCCCTGTACTGGGAAACAATTCTTTTCGTCTCCTCTTCCTCCTGGTCATCTGATTTATTAAAGCAGATGATCACCGGAATATCCTGCGTCTGCATCATCAGCAGAAACCGGTCAAGAAGATTTAAGTTCGGCTTCGGAAAAGACAGTGCAAACACAACGACCGCCTGATCCACATTGGCAGATGCCGGACGGATCAATGCGTTCCTGCGCGGCAGTATCTCGGTGATATTGCCGGTTCCTGCCTGCTCATCCAACATCTCAAACTCCACATTGTCCCCGACCAGCGGTTTGATATTGCGGTTGCGGAATATCCCCTTTGCCTTGCATTCGATCAGTACATCGGCTGCTGCAGACTCTGGATGGATATAATAAAAGCCTCCGACCCCTCGTATAATCTTTCCTCTCATCATTTCGCCGTCTTCTGGAAGTCCACGGTATAGGTACCGATCGTCTGTCCGTCTTTTGTTACAGTAATCGTTCCGCTGTTCTCACTCCAGCCCTTAACAGGAAACTCCTTCGGGAAATCGTCGTAGCTTAACGTTCCGCTCCATACCGGCTGTGACTTGCCATCCTGTGTCAGTACCACCTTGATCATCGCCGGATCATCGTCCGGACTACTGAACGGATTATCCGCTACTGTAACACTTCCCTCATAGCTGTAGGAGGTGCTGTCACTCTTCGGTGTCGAGGTCGGCTCAACTGCCTTCGTTCCAAGACTGACGGAATATTCGACCACGCTACCCTTCTCTACCTTCGAACCCGACTTCTGTGTCTGACTGATTACGGTTCCTTTTGTTTTATCGGAATAAATATAAGTTACTTTTGACTTTAAGCCGGCGGAAGTCAGACGCTCCTGCGCTACAGACTCCTTCTTGCCGACCAGGTTTGGCACAACTGCCTGATTGCCCTCTGCCCCCATACTGAGTACGAGATTGACACTGGTTCCCTCATCTACACTGGAGCCGATTACCGGATCCGTGCTGATCACGTTGCCCTTTGCAACGGTGTTGTTATATTCCTCGGAAACAGATCCTACCTTGAGCTTTGCATTCTCGATCATAGTACGGGCATCTGCCTCTGTCTTATTGGATACATCCGGAATCGTCACACCGGAATCACCCTGACTGTAGTAAATAGTCACACGGGCACCCTCGTCTACTATCTCCCCCTCAGCAGGCTCCTGATCCGTAACGATGTTCGGATCTTCATCTGCCTCGATCGGCTTAAGCTGCCAGTGAAGATTCTTGTCGGTGAGCATCTGCTCCGCATCCTCCAGGCTCTTACCAATGATGCCCGGCACAACAACCTGACCATCCTCCGCAACAACTGCCGTTGCTGTCGGTGTCGCTGTCGCACTTGCCACATCCTTATCCTTGCCGGAATGTCCCCACCAGCCGGCGAACTTGCCGATGATCAGGACAACACCGATAATGATGATCACTGCCACTACGGCACTGCAGATTTTTAAGATCTTCTCCAACTTCGGATCGATCGCATCATCCTCATAATACGGTTCTTCCTCAAAATTATCATCTGTAACCGGATCCACTGCCCGGGATGCTTCCTTGATCGCATTTAACTCGATATCAGAAATCTTCTTGGTCGGAGAAGGATCTACAACCATAGATTCCAGCTTGACATATTCTCCATCCGGCTCGCTGACCGCACGCTTCAGATCAGCGATCAGGGCTGCTGCATTCAGATAACGCAGCTCCGGCTTCTTCTGCATACACTTGCGAACAATCTTGGATAAGCTCATCGGGATCTCCGGATCCAGTTCATGAAGAGGCGCTGCCTCCTCCTGAATGTGTGACAATGCCACTGCTACCGTGCTGTCCCCCTCGAAAGGAACATTGCCGGAGAGCATCTCATACATTGTAACGCCCAATGAATAGATATCGCTCTTCTCGTCACTGTAGCCGCCTCTTGCCTGCTCCGGGCTGATATAATGCACAGATCCCATTGCATTTGAGGTAATCGTATTGGAGGTGGCTGCCTTGGCGATTCCAAAGTCTGTCACCTTCACCTTGCCTTCCTTGGAGATAATGATATTCTGCGGCTTGATATCACGGTGGATAATATGATTGTCATGTGCAGCCTCCATCCCCTGTGCGATCTGCACAGCGATACCGACAGCTTCGTTGACCTCCAGTTTGCCCTTTTTCTCGATGAACTTCTTGAGCGTGATTCCCTCAACTAACTCCATCACGATATAATTGTAATTCTCATCCTCGTCAACATCATATACATTCACAATATTCGGATGAGATAATCCTGCTACCGACTGTGCTTCCGCACGGAACTTTGCCACAAATTTTGCATCACTGCTGTATTCCTGACGAAGTACCTTGATCGCAACAAAACGGTTAAGACGATGATCCTTCGCCTTATACACATCTGCCATTCCGCCGGATCCTACTTTATCTATAATCTCATAACGATCACTTATCATCATACCTGGACCTATCATGCTTTTCCTCCAATCTATACCTGAACGAGTACGGCTGTAATGTTATCGCTGCCGCCGTTATAATTTGCCTGATCAATCAGCTGATCTCCTGCTTCCTCCAGAGATCCTGCATGATGGATGATATATTCTATCTCCTCATCCTCCACCATATTCGTCAATCCGTCACTGCAAAGAAGGATCACATCTCCCTCTCTGACCTGAAGCTCAAAATAGTCTGCCTGCACCATCTCATCAATACCGAGTGCCCGCGTAATAATGTTCTTCTGCGGATGGACTCTCGCCTCGCTCTCGGTGATATTGCCTATCTTGACCATCTCCTCCACCAAAGAATGATCCGTGGTGATCTGCTGCAATTCATCTCTCAATAAATATAAACGGGAATCGCCAATGTTGGCAACATAAAGAGTATCCTCCTGTAATGTACATGCCACCATCGTGGTTCCCATGCCTTCAAATTCAATATCTTCCTTCGCCGACTCATAAACAGCGCGGTTAGCATATGTGATTGCCTCCTCAAAGATTGTAACCGGCGTCTTGCTGGCGCTTTCTCGAACCTGTGCTACCATATTCTCAATACATAATCTCGATGCACGGTCGCCTGCCTTGTGACCACCCATTCCATCGGCAACGATAAACAGATTCCGGAAACTACCCACTGGGCTGTCACTGCAAAACAAGCTATCCTGATTCATGGTCCGCTTAATGCCGACATCCGTTTTTGAATATGACTTCATGTAGTTTCCCCTCCTTTGTCTTTATTTGGTAACTGACTGCAGACGGTTCATAAGGCCGTCTGATTGTTTTCATTCGTATTTAATCATTAATATACATATTACATTTTACTATAGTGTCCCCAAAAAGGCAAGTAAAATCAGGGAAGCAGCAATATCAGCGATTTTTATTGCGCAATTGTCCACATGCTGCGTCAATATCGCTTCCCATTTCTCTCCGGATCGTCACATTAATATGGTGGCACTCAAGCACACTCTGAAACTGACGGATATTCTCAGGAACCGAGCGGTGTCCCATCCTTCCCTCCACTGCATTCAGAGGGATCAGATTGACATGACACAGCATACCGCGCAGCCTTGCGGCAAGCTCCAGTGCATTCTCTCTGCTGTCATTGGTTCCCTGTACCATTGTGTACTCAAATGTGATACGTCTGCCCGTCTCCTCAATGTACTTACGACACGCATCCATGATCTCGTTCATCGAGAAACGGTTTGCTACCGGCATCATTTCCCGGCGGATCTCATCGTTCGGTGCATGAAGCGAGATTGCCAGTGTGATCGTCAGCTCCTCCCTCATCAGATCATAGATCTTCGGCACAAGACCACACGTAGAGAGCGTAATGTTACGCTGACTGATATGAAGTCCGTTTTCATCGGACAGCATCCGGATAAAACGGATCACGTTCTCATAATTGTCAAGCGGCTCTCCAATTCCCATGATGATCACATTGGAGACTCGCTCTCCGATATGACGTTCAATCTCGTAGATCTGATCTAAGATCTCCGAGGTTGCCAGACTTCTTGTCAGTCCTCCCACGGTGGAGGCACAGAAACGGCAGCCCATCCGGCAGCCAACCTGCGAGGACACGCAGACACTGTTGCCGTGATGATATTTCATCAGCACCGTCTCCACCATATTGCCATCGGAAAGCTCCATTAAAAACTTGCGGGTACCGTCCTTTTTCGAGATCTGCTCTCGCCGGATCTGCACGCCGCCAAGACTGCATTTTTCCTTTAACCGGTCTCTGAAAGCCTTTGAGAGATTGGTCATCTCATCAAAATCTGTCACCAGTTTCTGGTGCATCCAGGAATAAAGCTGTTTTGCACGAAACTTCTTTTCGCCCATGGCTTCGATGAAGCTCTGCAGCTCCTTCATATCCATGCTTTTAATATCAATCCGCTCCATCACGCCTGCTCCTTTCTCCGAAATGCCGCCAGAAAGAATCCGTCTCCACCGGCAAGATCCGGCAAAACCTGCAGATATCCTTTCTCAGCACATTCCCCTAATACGCTCTCCGGCAAAAGTGTTTTCAGCATCACCGGCTCTAACGGCAGCTTTTCTGCGATCCATGCCGCCTGCTCCTCATTCTCTTCCGGAGCGATCGTACAGGTGCTGTATAAAAGCGTTCCGCCCGGCTTTAAATAACGGTATACATTCTTCAGTATCTTGCGTTGCTGCACAGCCAATGCCCGGATATCCTCCGGCTTTGTCTTATATTTGATATCTGCCTTGTGTCCGATCACACCAAGACCGGAGCATGGCAGATCCGCCACGACCACATCAGCGGTCTCTTCCCATTCCGGGATAAATTCCATCGCGTCATGCTTTTTGAGCTTCACATTATGAAAACCTGTCCGGATCAGATTCTGACGGATCAGTGTAACCTTTTCCTTGGTGAGATCGCACGCACGGATCAGTCCTTCCCCATGCATCTTGTCGGCAATGTGGATTGATTTTCCACCCGGTGCGGCACAGACGTCGATCACAACGCTGTCTTCGTTTACCGGTGCTGCCTCTCCCACGATCAGCGAACTTTCATCCTGCACCTGAACCCAGCCCTTCTCAAATGCCTCCAGTTCATTTAATCTGCCATAGTCACGGATACGCAGTGCATTCGGAAACAGTCTGCCCTCTTCTACCGTAACGCCCTGTTTACGCAAAGAAGCTACGATATCCTCCTTAGACGCTCTGGACAGATTACATCGCAGACTGATGCCGCGTTCCTCATCCAGAAAGCTTCTTAATATCGCCTCTGTTTGCTGTGGACCGTACTGCTCCATAAAACGTGTCACGATCCATTCCGGCATGGAGTACCACACACTGAGATGACGCACAAGATTCTCCTTTGCCTTCGGGTACGGTGTATCCTCATGAAAACGGACCACGTTGCGCAAAACACCATTGACAAAGCCCTTGAGCGGGATCAGATGATTCGTGCAGGCAAGCCTGACCGCTTCGTTACACGCTGCACTGTCCGGCACCTGATCCATATACATGATCTGATAGACCGCCAGACGCAGGATCTGCCGTACCATCGGCTTCTGCTTTGCCACCGGAAGTTTGGAGTAACGGTCGATTACATAATCGATCTCCACACAGCGCTCGATCGTTCCCTCGACAAGACGCATCAAAAACGCTCTGTCTCTCCGGTCAAGTCCCGTCTGTTGCTCCAATATGCGGTGCAGCACTTTATCACAGTATTCACCGTTATCCATTACTGCTGTCATCGCCTCCAGCGCAAGCTGTCTTACACTTCTTATCTGCCCGCTCCGGCTGCCCGCTCCGCCTGTCTTCTTTCCCGTGTACTGATTTTGTCTTCTCTCCTGTGGCATTCCGTCTGAATCCTCCATCTCTGTATTCGCATCTTTCCCGATGCCCTAACGATATACACAAACGAAAGAACCCTTAACGGGTTCTTTCACAAATAAATCCTCTTATCACGAAAGAATACTTTCCTCTGTCAGAGAATATCCCCGCAGAAACGCTTCTGTATCCATGCGTTTCTTACCCTCTAGCTGCAGAGAACGGATCACCAGAAGATCTCTTCCGGTCTGCACCGTAAAGTAATCCTTTCCAACCTCCACGATCTGCCCCGGCTTCGCTACCGGTGTCTGCTCCTGAGCCTTCACATCAGCATCCCAGAGCTTAAGCATTTTGCCATCCAGATGCGTATATGCACTCGGCCACGGATTTAAGCCACGGATCAGTCTTTCTATCACAATCGCATCCTTTGTAAAATCAATCTCCCCCAGTGCTTTGGAAAGCATTTTGGCATAGGTATGTTTCTCATGCTCCTGCGGTACCGGAGATAAGGTTCCCTGCTCCGCCTGCTCTAAAGCCTGTAATAAAAGTGGTCCTCCAAGCCCGGAAAGCTTGTCAAACAGACTTCCTCCGGTCTCCTTCGGATCGAGCGTATACTTCTCCACCAGAAGAATATCTCCGGTATCCAGTCCCTTATCCATCTGCATGATCGTCACGCCGCTTTCTTTGTCACCGTCGATCACGGACCACTGGATCGGTGCAGCACCGCGCAGCTTTGGCAGCAGTGATGCATGCACATTCATACAGCCGTATTTCGGAAGGTTTAATACGCTTTCCGGCAGAATCTGTCCAAACGCAACGACAACGATCACATCCGGTACAAGCTTCTCAAGCTCCGGCAAAAATGCCGGATCCTTTACCTTTTCCGGCTGCAGCACCGGCACATCTGCCTCCAGCGCCTTCTCCTTTACCGGGGATGGCTGCAGCTTACCGCTTCGTCCTTTCGGACGATCCGGCTGCGTGACAACACCGACCACTTCGTGACGGCTTTCTAACAATGCCGCAAGTGTCGGTACGGCAAAATCCGGAGTTCCCATAAATACTACTCTCATACTCTGTCACCTCTCCACAAGTCTATTCTTCTTCCAGATCAGAATTGTTCAGAAGCTCTCCCTCGACCAGAGAAACATAAAGCTCTCCCTCCAGATGAGCGATCTCATGCTGAAGTGCCCTCGCCAAAAGCTCCTCTCCCTCGACAATGATCTCTTCCATGTTCTCATTTAACGCCTTTACCTTGCAGTAATTGGCTCTTGTAACAATGCCCGTTTTACCAGGCACACTTAAGCATCCCTCGTAACCGGTCTGCTCACCGGACTTTTCGATGACCTCCGGATTGATCAGAATGATCGGCTGATCCCCCTCCGGTGACACATCGATCACAACGATCCGTTTCAAAACACCCACCTGCGGTGCCGCAAGACCAACGCCCTGCGCATCATACATAGTCTCTAACATATCCTCGATCAGTGTCTGTATTCTCGGGGTCATTTTCTTAACTTCCCTTGATTTCTGATATAATAATTCATCTCCAATGGTTCGTATTGTACGAATTGCCATAGTATTACCTGCCTTTCTCCGGGAAATGCTCCCTGACTTAAAGATTAAAATCAAACTGCAGTCTGCAGTCCCTGTATGTTTCCTGTGCCTTCATATATTGTTCCAGTCCATTCTTGATCTGACGCAGAATACGGTAATCTGCGCATTTAGCATAGATCACATACCGGTATACGTCCTTCGCTTTGGACAAGGATGCCGGTGCCGGTCCCAGTATGACTACCTGCTCATACCGTCTCATCTGCTCTGCCAGCCTGTCCGCAAGCTCCTGCGCATGTCCACGCTGTTCGGAAAGCACCAACACCCCTAGTATATTAGAAACCGGCGGATAATGCAAGATTTGTCTCTGGATCAGTTCCTGCTCGTAAAATCCAAGGTAATCCTGCTTCGCAGCCGAAACAATACTGTAATGCTCCGGCTGATATGTCTGAAGCACGACATCTCCCGGCTTCTCGCCGCGCCCGGCTCTTCCTGCTGCCTGTGCAAGAAGCTGATATGTTCTCTCTGCTGCCCGGAAATCCCCCACATTCAGGGAAAGATCCGCCGCAAGGATCCCTACAAGCGTTACATTCGGAAAATCATGTCCCTTCACGATCATCTGTGTTCCGATCAGAATATCGGCACTTCCCGCAGCAAAATCCCGAAGGATTTTTTCATGCCCTTCCTTGCCGGTTGTTGTATCCGCATCCATCCGTAGCACACGCGCCTGTGGGAAATGTTCGCGGACAAGCTGCTCCACCTTCTGCGTGCCGATGCCAAAGGTTCCGATATACCTCGACCGGCATTTCGGACACAAAGCCGGCATCGTTGCCTGATAGCCGCAGTAATGACACACCAGATGCTCGAGTCTGCCATAATGCATATGTGCTGTCATCGACACGGAGCAGTGCGGGCATTTGATGACCTCACCACACTTCCGGCAGGACACGGAACCCGCATAGCCGCGCCGGTTTAAAAACAGGATGATCTGTTCCTTTTTCGCAAGCCGGTCCTGCATAAGCTCCATCAGCTTTCCGCCAAAGATTGACCGGTTCTTCCGTTCCAGCTCCTCGCGAAGGTCCGTCACCCAGACCTTCGGAAGACTGGCTCCTCCCGCCCTTTTTGTCAGTGTAAATAGCGTATAACGCCCCTTTTGTGCCCGATAGTAGGATTCCAGAGAAGGTGTGGCAGAGCCTAAAATCACACTCGCACCGACCATAGACGCCCTATGTACTGCCACCTCTCTGGCGTGGTATTTCGGCGGCATTTCACTCTGATAGCTTGTCTCATGCTCCTCATCTATCACGATCAGTCCCAGATGTTCAAACGGCGTAAACAGTGCCGAGCGTGGTCCGATCATAATATCAATCTCCCCCGCCTTGGCACGTTCAAACTGATCAAACTTCTCTCCCTGGGAAAGTCTGGAGTGCATGACCGATACGCGCTCCCCAAACCTCCGGTAAAAACGGCTCACGGTCTGGAACGTCAACGCGATCTCGGGGATCAGCACGATCACCTGCTTATGCTCTGCAATCACCTTCTCAATGATTCCCATATAGACTTCTGTTTTGCCGCTTCCTGTCACACCATGGATCAGGTATGTTTTACGGATACCCTGCCGGTAATCCCCGGTCACGGTATCTACAATCCTTCGCTGCTGGTCATTTAACACCGGTTGTTGATCTCTTTCACCTGCCCGCATGACCGAATTGCGGTACTGCCTTTCCTCCGTCACGGACACGATTTCCTTTTCCTCAAGCCCGTGCAGAACTGCCATCGTTGTACCAGCCTCCTGTTTCAGCCTTTCATAAGGAATTCCCTGCTCAAAATCCTCCTGATTAAGAAGTGCCTGCAGCACCCGGACTCTCGCCTGATTGTGCTTTTTTGCAAACTCCTGCATGGTCTGTTCCAGTTCACTGCGCGTCTGGCAGGGATATACGGTTTTGCTTACTTTCTTTTTGATCTCACGCCGCACCGGAAGCACCGCTTTGATCGCATCGTTCATTGTGGAGCCGTAATTTTCTTTGATCCAATAAGCAAGGGAAAGCAGGTGTGATTCTGCAACCACTCCCTGCTTCACGATTTCCTTTATTGCTTTGGTTCTTTCCACGTCAAACTTTGCCTCACCGGACAGACCGATGATATAGCCCTTAAGCTCCCGGTTGCCGCTTCCAAAGGGGATGATGACCATCGCACCGATCACGGCATCATCGATCATCTCCTCCGGCACAATATACTGAAACGGACGATCCAGGCTTTTGACCGATATATCCACTATCACGTCAGCAAAAATCATAAATCTTCTTTCCCTTACTTAATAAAATTACCATCACGGACAACGTCAGCTACCAGCTCACGCTCATCCATATGATGCTTCTTTCCTTTGATCTCCTGATAATCCTCATGCCCCTTGCCGGCAAGCACGATAACGTCACCCTCCTTCGCATTCTCAATTGCGTAGCGGATCGCCTCCGCACGGTCAATGATCGTTACATACTCGCCATCTGCCTTCTGCACTCCGGTCACAATATCATCAAGGATCGCCTGCGGCTCCTCGTTTCTCGGATTATCTGATGTAACGATCGTCAAGTCTGCAAGTCTTGAGGAAACCTCGCCCATCTGAAATCTGCGGTCTCTGGAACGGTTGCCGCCGCATCCAAACAGGCAGACAAGTCTCTTTGGATGATATTCCTTCAAGGTTGACAGAAGGCTCTCAAGACTCATCGCATTATGTGCATAATCGATCATCAGTGTAAACTTTGATGATACCGGAACGATCTCTACACGTCCCTTAACACGAATCTTTGACAGAGAATCCAGAATTGTCTCCTCCTTCACGCCAAAATGTCTGCAGATTGCGATCGCCGTCATGGAATTATAAACGCTGAACTTGCCCGGAATATCAATCTCGACATCCATATCAAGCTTGCCGTTCATATGATAAGCCACACCGAGTGTACCGCCCTTATCCATCAAATGTACATTGGAAGCACGCAGATCTGCATCCTCTGAAAATCCGTATGTCTCCACCTCACAGGTATGTCCCTCTAATATCTCCTGCAGATGGGAATCATCGGCATTGAAAATACCCTGTCGGCACTGTTTAAACAGCAGGCTCTTACAGTGGATATAATCTGCCAGATCCTTATGCTCGTTTGGTCCGATATGATCCGGCTCCAGATTCGTAAAGATACCATAGTCAAACACAAAGCCGCTGACTCTGTGCAACATCAGTCCCTGGCTGGACACCTCCATGACAACACATTTACAGCCGGCATCCACCATCTTCCGGAAGGATTCCTGCACCACATAAGACTCCGGTGTAGTATTGGCAGACGGGATCTTTTCCTCTCCGATGATCGTCTCGATCGTACCGATCAGACCTGTCTTATAGCCGGAATGCTCAAGAATGGAACGTACCATATAGGTCGCTGTTGTCTTTCCCTTGGTGCCGGTGATACCGATCGTTGTCAGCTCTCTTGCCGGATGTCCGAAAAACGCTGCCGAGGTCTGTGCCAGTGCCAGTCTCGTATCCTCCACACGGATCACTGTCACGTCCTCTGCCACATCCACGTCCCTCTGCACGATCAACACCGGGCAGCCGTTCTGTGTTACCTCCGCCGCAAAATCGTGTCCGTCTCTTACCGCACCACAGATGCAGACAAAAACAGCTCCCGGTGCTGCTTTTCTGGAATCATAGATCAGCGCAGAGATTTCCTGCTCTACATTTCCCTGTACAAGCTGATAGTCTACATCCTCCAACAATGTTTTTAATTGCATGATATCTCTTCCTTTCCATCTATCCTATTTTCTTAATTGATTCTTCGCTGAGCTCTCCATCGAAAACAACTGATGCCGGACCGGTCATCCATACCGTGTCATTCGCGCGGTCATAGAAGATCTCAAGATCTCCTCCCAGCAAATGTACGGTCAGATGCTCATCGGTCTTTCCGTTTAATACGCATGCCACTGCAGACGCACAGGTTCCTGTTCCGCACGCAAGAGTCTCTCCGGAGCCGCGCTCCCACACTCTCATATTGATCTCATGGCGGCTTAATACCTGCACAAACTCGGTATTGATCCGGTTCGGAAACAATTCATGATTCTCAAAAGACGGTCCGATCTTTTCCAGATTGAGTGATGCCGTGTCATCCACAAATGTCACGACATGCGGATTTCCCATGGAAACGCCTGTCATACGGTAAACCTTTCCGTCTACCGTAACCGGTTCATCCACAAACTGCTCTTTTTCGGAGCGGATTGGGATCAGGGAAGGCTTTAAGATCGGAGACCCCATATTCACCTTCACAAGAGATACCTTTCCCTCCTTCACAGTGAGATCCAGATACTTAATACCACCTTTTGTCTCCACGGAAATACTTGTTTGGTCCGTCAGACCATAATCATAAACATACTTTGCCACGCAGCGGATACCGTTTCCGCACATCTCTCCTTCGGATCCGTCCGCATTATACATTGCCATCCGAAAATCCGCCTGATCCGACGGACAGATCAGGATCAATCCATCAGAGCCCACGCCGAAATGACGGTCGCTGACAAACCGGGACACTTTATCCGGATCCTCAAGCATTTTCTCCATACAATTTACATATACATAATCATTACCACACCCATGCATTTTCGTAAACTTCATAAATCCCCTTCCTTTCCGTCAGGTTTCCCTGCCGCATAAACAATATATTTTGTGTACACTCATTCTATATAACAATATACGCAACAAATATTCATTTATTGTTCCATACTTTGCAAATACTGCCATCATTGACCGGCTGTGATCTGATAACCCATGCCATACCGGTTCACAATCTTAAACGGTGTTCCCTGTAATTTTCCACGAAGCTTGCGAAGCATCGTATTTAATGCATCTGTGGCCTCTTCCTTCTGATTCCACACCTGCCGCAGGATCTCCTGCAGCGTCACAACCTCCCCGGCATGAGTGAGCAGAAGATGAAGCAGCTGGTATTCTTTGCCGGTAAGACAAAGCGGCTTTCCCTGCCATTCATAGTCTCTTTTGTCCCGGCATTCCAAAAGACCATTCCGGTAATAAAACGGTCCGTTCTGTCCCCGGTACAGGCGAAATAATCTCTGCAGACGAAGAAGCAGTACATTGGACGCAGTCCCTGCCGGAACATAATCGTCCGCACCAAGCTCCAGACTTCGGATCTCCTCATAGCAATAAACACGCTCTTCATGCCCGACGACAACCACCGGACACTGCCACTTTATACGGAGTGTCTCCAGTCTGCGAAAGCCACTCTCCTGTCCATTCAGAAAAAGTACCACCGCATCTGCATCCTCTGTCTCCTCACGGACCACCGTCACGCCCTCCTGTTTCATTGCCCGGATCAGCCGCTCACCGCCGTCCGATTCGTCTGTGTATATCTGCAATCTCATAATGTGCCTCCTGCAGGCTCCTGCGATACTTCTCCAGCTTCTCTGCTCCCGTCTGACCACGCATTAACCGTCCTTTAAAGCAGTGATACTTCCTACGAAGCGGCTCCGGTGTCAGATCCGCCAGTACCATATCTGCTCCCGCCTGCACACCGCGCAAAACGCCTTCTCTGTCCGTAAGCTCTACCGTCTGTGATACCGGCAGATAAATATCCGGAAACGACAAACGCAGCAGGGACAGTATCAGATAGGTCAGATCCGGCATACCGTTACGCTCCTGCTCAAACGGCGTCCCGTTCGCCGCCAGAAAGGTATCGACCATCATGATATCCGGTGCAAGCTGTCTCAGAAACGCAAACTCGTCCGCCAGCTCTGCCACACGCTGATACGGTGTGCCGATCATAAAACCACTTCCCACCAGATAGCCAAGCTCCTTTAGCTCCCACAAGCATTGTTTCCGGCGAAGAAGGGACATCTGCGCCGGATGAAGCTTCCTATAAAAGCTGTCATTGGCGGTCTGATGACATAAAATATACCCGGTCGCACCGGCATCCCTCCATTTCTGATAAACTGCTCTTGACTTCTCGCCGAGGGACAAAAGTACCGTCACATCCTCCGACAGACTACAGATACGCCGGATCATGTCTGCAACCACATCCGGTGTATACCACAGATCCTCGCCACCCTGCAGCAAAAAGCAGGAAATTCCATGCTCCAATCCTTCCAGGCAGCACGCCACCACTTCCTCCGTGCTCATCCGGTAACGCTCAGCAAACCGGTTATCTCTGCGCATGCCGCAATAATAACAGTTATTCTTGCAATAGGAGGTCAGGTCAATGGTTCCCACCCACATAATGGATGAATCCGGTCTGCTTTTGCGGATCTGCTCCGTATAGCTGCACAAAAGCTGTAAGAGCTCCCCATCCCGGAAACGGATAAGCTCCGCATACTCGGCACTGCTTAACTGTCCCATCACACGCAGACGGTGTGCATACTCCTGCAGACCTTCATTCACTGTTCCAACGCCTCCTCTTCTTATGTTCTTACCTTTCATGATGCCATATTTTCTACAGAAACGCAAGAGGATACCCGGTCTCATCAACCCGGGTATCCTCTTCTTTTATTGTATGCCCCTTTATTCTTCAAACTGCTTCATCAGTCCACATATTGCTCTGTCTAACTCAGGCTTTAACTCCTCCAGACTACAGGGTGTTCCGTTTAAGATCACACTGTAGCAGGATGCACTAACCAGCTCCACGATCATATAGATCATCAATTCCCTTTGTCGGAAGTTCCTGTCGGATTCTCCCAGAATATCATCGAAGATATCCATACAGTTCATATTCCCCATATTGGAAATACGGATATGGGAAAACATCGCCCAACTGAGATTTTTGGAGATAAAACGCATCAGTGCCTTATTCTCATTTAACTGATCTACGACATGATTGACCAGAAAAATAACTTTATCTTCCAAACCGGAAAATTCCTGATTCTCCATTGCTTCCTTGGCACATTCAAAAAGCTTACTTGCTTTGTTAGCGATCAGACGATCCCTGATATCGTATTTGTCTTTGAAATAAAGATAAAAGGTTCCCTTCGCCATCTTTGCCTGCTTGGCAATATCGGAAATGGAGGTATTATTGATTCCCTTGGAGGTAAACAGCTCGAATGCCGACATCAGCAGAGCTTCCTGCTTCTGCTTCTTTTTCTCTGCAACACGCTCAGCCATATCATCCCTCATTTCTATCTGCCCGGACGTCATCTGTCGCCGGACATCTGAAGTTCTTTGATTAATCTTCGTCTGCTGTCAGCTCTTCGGTTGCCATGATGAACTTCACACTTCCGTCCATTCCATCCGCATTGCCGCTGAAGCTTGTGTAATCACCGGAGATACTGCTGATCTTGGAAAGTCTGTCGTTCAGATCATCTGCACTGTCTAACATTTCCGTTACCGCATCTGCGATCTTGCTGATACCCTGCTTATCGAACTCGTTCATACCGTTTTCAAGAGTAGAAGCACCATCATTAAGGGAAGAAATGCCATCTGAAACGGCTCCTGTTGCATTAACAAGCTTTGTCATACCGGCAAACAGTGTGCCGGTTCCCTGCTGAAGCTGCACTGCTCCCTTGCGAAGCTTGCTGCTGTTGCCGGTCAGTTTCTTTGCTCCCTTTGTGATCGTGGATGCATTCTTGATCAGTCCGGATGCACCATCGTTAAGTGCCTTGTTATTGTCCGTCAGCGTTCCTGCCGCTGTGTTCATCTGATTGATGCTGTCAGATAACTGTGTCACGCCTGCCTTCATCTGTGCATTTCCATCGGTCAGAGCCTTGGAGCTGTCACGAAGCTGTGATGCATAGCCGGACATTTTGCCGGCTGCCGTCTCCAGAGAAGCTGCACCTGTGTACAGATTCTGTCCGGTTGCAGTCTTGTCGGTTGCTGCCTTCATAGTTGCAAGAGCGACTGCCAGATCTGTCTGACCATTCTTATCGGCATCTCCATCTGCCTTGCCGTTTGTTGCTGCATCTACAGCATCGGCCACCTGCTCGCCGCCCTGAATATACTGGATCGCGCCCTGAAGTGCTGCGGCTGCCTGCTTTGCACTGGCATCACCGGCTGCTGCGGCTGCCTCGTACTGCTTCTCCATTGCCTCAAGACCTGCAACACACTGATCCAGCTCGTCTGTCTTCTTCAGCTTGTTCGCTGCTGCATTCAGGGAAGCAATACCCTGCTGTGCCTGGCCAAGACCATCATCCAGCTGACCAATGCCCTCCTTTAAGCTCTTGGTTCCTGTCGTCATCTGATCCATATTGTCCTTTGCCAGAAGTTTATTAACAGAAGCCACATAGGTATCTACACCGCTCCCGAGCTTCTCATACTGTGCCGGAAGATCCTTTGTTGCGGTACGAAGCTGACCAATTGCATCAACCAGCTGGCTTGTTCCTGTCGTATACGCCTGCACACCCTTTGAAAGTGTCTTGGCACCCTTTACATAAGTGGTCACGCCATTAAGCAGCTTATCGGTTCCCTTTGTATAACTTACGATACCGGTCTTTAATGTACCGGCACCATCCTTAAGTGTACCTACGCCATCCTTGGCTGTCTTAACCGCATCTGCATATTCGGAAAAGCTGTCACTTAACTTCTCCGTACCTTCATGAAGCTTCTTACTTCCATTGACAAGCTGAGAAGAAGCATCGGTCAGATCATCAATCTTATCCGTAAAATCGTCCATATCATCAATCTTGTCAAAATCAAGCTCATTGAACAGCTGATTCGTTGCTACTGTATAAGTGGAATTCATCTCGAAATTCTTGACATCCGCCTTGATCGTAACAGTGTCGGTAATCTTGTCACTGATCTTTGAGGTATCGATATCCATATCATCACCAAAGTCAAGGTTATCCAGATCAAGACTTTCTGCCAGACCCGGGAATCCATAAGCAACAACAACATCATTGTCACCCTCAGATACGAGTGTACCATTGTCAATTGTTACATTTTCAAACTTATCAACCGGAAGGATCATTCCTGTCACCATCATAAACGGTGTATAAATATCTGTCTGCTTTCCCCCCAGTGAAACGGTCTGCTTAGAGTGGTTTGTATACTTGATCGTCATCTCGACCTTACCACTCTTACCGATCAGATCCTTCGGTGCTGTCTCCTTACCATCCAGCTTATAAGTAATATTCATGCTTACCGGCAGATTCTTGTCTGTCTTACCCTGATAATAAATATCCTTATCACCGGTATTCCATGTCAGGGAATCACCGCTCTGTGTGAACTTCTCATCACCCTTAACATTCTCAATATCCGTCAGATCAGATACATCCTTTACGGTTCCGTTAATGCCGGAGTTTTTCAGCCAGTCAGATACTACAACATCCTTTACCTGACCTGCCGCATCTGTATTGACATATACGGTTTCCTGCTTGGATACATCCTCCTTATCCAGTCCGCCTGACTCGCTTGTCTTAACCTTCTCTGTGCTTGACACACTTGCTGCCATGGCATCTACTGCGAATGTATGACCGGCATACTCCACACTGCCCGTCAGAAGACCTGCTGTCAGAAGACCTGTTAAGCCTAACGCTAAGATTCGTTTCATATTCTTTCTCATAACAATACATCCTTTCTGCTAATCCTCTTTACGATAACTTTTCTTTCTTTGCTGCCTTGTCTCGCTGAACAATTCCTGCCTTGCGCATATCCCAAGAAGTCCGCACGATCACTCCGTCAAACAGCCAGAGCATTGCAGGAAGGATGCAGATAACAACGATCATACTGATCACTGCACCACGTGCAAGCAGGGTTACAATTGATTTGATCATATCTATCTGTGAATACAGACTCACACCGAAGGTTGCGGCGAAGAATCCGAAACCACTTGTCAAAATGGACTTGATCGAAGTTCTGTGGGCAATTCCAACAGCCTCTGCTTTTGTCGCTCCGTTGATCCTTTCCTTGTGATAACGGCTCGTCATCAGAATCGCATAATCGACGGTCGCACCAAGCTGGATCGTTCCGATAACGATACTCGTTACAAACGCAAGCGATGTATTCGTGTAATACGGAACGGACATGTTGCAGGCAATCGCAAACTCGATAACCGATACGAGAATGATCGGAATTGAGATGGATTTAAAGGTGATCATGATAATCAAGAAGATCGCTGCGATGGAGATCGTATTTACATTCTTCAGATCGACATCCGTCACATCCTGCAGATCCTTCATCAGCGGTGCCTCACCAATAACCATGGCACCCTTCTGATAACTCTTTACGATCTTATTGATATCCGCAATCTGCGCATTGACCTGATCCGTCGCCGACTTGTAATCCGAGCAGATAAACATCAGCTCGTAATCCTTCGTCTGGAGAATATCCCGCAGGCTGTCCGGGATCATGCTCTCCGGCATGTTCGGTCCGATCAGCGAACTAAGACCGATCACCCATTTTACTCCATCAACCTCCTCGATCTTATTGCTCATGTTCTTTTTGTCCTTTGCGGACAGATCGCCGTTTTTCATCAGAACGATATGCATATTACTCATATCAAATTCTTCGGAAAGCTTATCATTGGCGATTGCACTAGGGATCGTCTTTGGAAGAGACGAATCAATGTTATAGTAAATCTTGTAGTTGGCATTACCGTAAGCTGCAGGCGCGATCAGCACAACAAACAGTGCCAGTGCTACCCAGTGATACTTCACAATTATCTTAGACAGACCGTCCAGATTTGGCAAGAGTGATTTATGAGAAGTTTTCTCAATTGCCTTGTCAAAAGTGAGGATCAATGCCGGAAGAACAGTTACACAGGCGATCACACCGATGATAACACCCTTTGACATAACGATTCCGATATTCGTACCAAGACGGAAGGTCATGGAGCAAAGTGCCAGGAATCCGGCGATCGTTGTCAGGGAGCTGCTCGATACGGATACGAAGGTATTCGTGATCGCATGCTTCATCGCACGCTTGTTATCGTCAGGGAATCTCTCCTTGTTCGCCTCATAGCTTTCCAGCAGGAAGATGGAATAATCCATCGTGACTGCCAGCTGAAGCACCGCCGCCAACGCCTGTGTGATGTACGAGATCTCACCCAGCATAAAGTTGCTTCCAAGGTTATACACGATCGACATACCGATCGTCGTCAGGAAAATTAACGGTGTCACAAACGACTCCATCGTGATCAGCAGCACCACAAGCACCAGAGCTGCTGCGATCATAACGTATACCGGCATTTCCTTGAGCGCCAGATCCTTGATATCGGTAACGACACCGGACATACCGGCGGCAAATGCACTCTTTCCAACCGTCTTACGGATATTGGCGATTGCATCCATCGTATCATCCGCCGACGTCGTATTATCAAAGAGCGCGATCATCATCGTCGCATCTCCGTTAAAAAATGCCTTCCGAAGCTTATCCGGCATCATCTTGGTCGGCACGGAGATATCCAGTGCATCGTCATACCAGAGGACATCCTCCACATGATCGATTGCCTCGATCTTCTTCTCCAGGGCTGCCGCATCCTTCATCGACATATCCTCCACAACGATCATGGAAAAGGCACCCATACCAAACTCATCTACCATGACATCCTGTCCCTTAACCGTCTCAAGACTGTCCGGGAGATAACTCAGAATATCATAATTCACTCTCGTAGAAACATAACCGATCCCACTTGGAATCAGCAGGATCACAGCAAGCAAAATAATGATATTTTTATGCTTGGTGATAAATTCTGCAAGTTTCTTCATGACTTTCCTTCCTTTCTCTTTTCATTTTTCAAAAATGACCAGTAGTCATTTTCTTTAATCTAAAGGGTACTATATCACAAAAATGACCATTGGTCAATATTCTTATTAACAAAAAAATGTCAATTATTTATCACTTATCCCGCAATCCTTTGTGCATATTTTCAACAAAAGAAGCCGGATGCTCTGGGATGCCCCAAAACACCGGCTTTTCGGTATAATTTATGCATATCCGGTCTGCACCGGACATTATATTACTCCTGTGTCAGAAGAAGCATGATCTCATTGCTGCGTGCAACAAAATCCGTCATCTCCTCTGCAGGAAGCGGCTTATTGGCAAGCATTGCCAGATCATAAAGCTGCTTGCAGAACATATCGACATGCTCTCCCTCTGTATGCTCAAGGATATACTTGACCAGAGCGTTGTTGGCATTTAAGATCAGAGTCTCTCCGCCGCCAAACATGCTCATATCCATGCCCATGCCGCCTGCGCTGTACATCTTCATCATATCCTGCATACGGCGTGTCTCCTCGGACAACGTGATCATAGAAGAGATATTCTCATTCTTCAGATTCTGGACCTGCACCTCAAGCTGATCCTTGCCGAGCGCTTTCTTGAAGACATCACTGAGTGTCTCTGTCTGCTTCTTTAATGTCTCCTCATCGCCTTCTTCCTTCATGGAATCGGAAATATCGGAATCAATTCTCTGGAAGTGTACCTTGACATCCTCACTCTGCTCTAACTGTGTGATGAATGGCTGGTCAATCGTATGCGCAAGGATCAGAGCATCCATTCCCTGCTCCCTGAACAGATTGATATACTGACTCTGCTGCTGTACATCCGTCACATAGTAAACGGTCGTCGGCTCCTCTTCCTTTGTCTCGGTCTCCTCGCCGGCTTCCTCCTTTGCGACATCCTCAGCATCCACAACCTCCGGCTGCTCCTCATCATTGCCCTTGACATTCTCCACATACTCCGGCAGGGTAATGAACTTATCGTCCAGATTCTTAAAGATGATAAAATCCTTCATCTTCTCCTGGAATTTCTGATCCTTCAGGCAGCCAAACTTGATGAATGGACTGATATCATCCCAGTATTTCTCGTAATTCTCGCGGTCAACCTTGTACATACCGGACAGCTTGTCCGCAACCTTCTTGGTAATGTAGTCAGAAATCTTCTTAACAAAGCCATCGTTCTGCAGTGCGCTTCGTGATACATTCAGTGGCAGATCCGGACAATCGATCACACCCTTTAACAGCATCAGAAACTCCGGAATAACTTCTTTGATATTATCGGCGATAAATACCTGGTTATTATAGAGCTTGATCACTCCCTCAAGATTATCATACTGTGTATTTACCTTCGGGAAGTATAAAATGCCCTTCAGATTAAATGGATAATCCATGTTCAGATGAATCCAGAATAAAGGCTCCTTGTAATCATTAAATACCTTACGGTAGAAACTCTTGTACTCCTCATCGGTACACTCATTCGGATGCTTCATCCACAGAGGTGTCGTATCACTTAAGGATACCGGACGCTTGTTGATCTTTGCCTTTTCCTTAGCCGGTGAGATCTCAACGGTCTCTTTCTCGCCGTTTTCATTCTCCTTCTCCTCGGTCTTTGCCTCCTCGGTAAACTTCTCAACAACGACATCATCCTCACGGATATCTGCTGCGTCGATCGTCTCGTACTCCTGCTCGGCTCCTTCCTTGGAAAGATAAATATTTACCGGCATGAAGGAGCAGTATTTCTCAATGATCTCCTTGATACGGTACTCATTTGCAAACTCTACACTGTCCTCGGACAGATACAGTGTGATCTTCGTTCCGACTTCCTTCTTATCTCCGTCAGACATTTCAAAATTGATGCCGCCCTCGGACTCCCAGTGAACCGGGACCGCATCCTTCTGCCAGGAAAGGGTATCGATTGTTACCTTGTCTGCAACCATAAATGCGGAATAAAAACCAAGACCAAAATGACCGATGATCTGATCCTCATTTGTCTTGTCCTTATATTTCTCCAGGAAATCCGTCGCACCGGAAAATGCAACCTGATTGATATACTCCTTAACCTCAGCCTCCGTCATACCGATACCGGTATCGGTAAATGACAATGTCTTATGCTCCGGGCTTACCTCAACCTGAATGCTCGCCTTATAGTCCTCCGGGAAATCATACTCTCCCATGACCTCCAGCTTCTTTAACTTCGTGATCGCATCACAGCCGTTGGACACCAGCTCACGAACAAAAATATCATGATCCGAATATAACCATTTCTTAATGATCGGGAACATATTCTCTGATTCAATTGATAAACTGCCTTTTTCCATCTGCATAATTACAACCTCCTGTTTCTTCCTTTATATGCATTCTGTCTGAAATGCAAAAAAATCTGCCATTTCGTCAATTAGCAATCACCCTTATCGACTGCTAACAATCATTCTGGTAGATATCTTAGTACGAAATAAAATAATTGTCAAGAAAAATTTAGCACTCTTTCATAAAGAGTGCTAAATTATGTATCTGATATTCTTCTGTGTCTACCGTGTTACTGCACCGGCGCTTGTCACTGCTGCACCGGAAGAAGGCTGTGCCGGTACCGGCGTATTCACTGCTGCCGGAACAACTGTAGCTGTAGCCGCAGCTGCCTGATCGGCCATCACTGTCACCTGACAGACTGCACGTTTTCCATTCAATGTTGTAAATATAACGGAAACTGTTCCTTCCCTGTGTGCAGTAAGAACTCCCTTCGAGGATACGGACACCGTCTCTGTATCTGTACTTATCCAGGATCCCTTCTTATATACTTTCAACATCTTTGCAGGACTGACCGATGCCTTTAAGGTCTTTTTCTGTGCAACCCTCATCTTTAATGAAGAAGACATCTTTACCTTTGTCGGAACCTTGTCTGCTACAATAACCTTGACCAGCTTTCTAAGTTTTTTGTTTTTCTTTGAAGTAACACGAATTGTTGTTACTCCTATTTTCTTTCCTTTGACCACACCCTTTTTGGATACGGTTGCGACCTTTCGGTTGGCGATCTCATACTTCACCGCCTTACTCGCTCCATTTGGCGCAATCGATGAAACACCCAGTTTCTGTTTCCCATGCACTTTCACCAGAACTGTGCTGTAGTTCAACGACATCATGATCGGCTTTGCTGCCGCAGCTGCTTTCCCCGGCATCTGTGCAGTAAGAACTGCCACGATCATTACAATTACCATCATTCGCTTCATAACGGATCTCATATTATTCCTCCATTTCTATCCGCCATCGCCCCATTTAATCCATTCTCCTGTCACAGTTCCCCTTGTTACTTCTGTGACGCTGCACATGCCAAAGCAGATGCGATCACCTTGTCCATATCATAATACTGATATTGTCCCAATCTTCCCCCAAAGATCAGACCGCTCTCCTTCTCTGCCAGTGCATGATACTGCTGATACAACTCCGTATTTCTGGAATCGTTGACCGGATAATATGGTTCCTCGCCCGGCTTCCATTCGGAAGAATACTCTCTGGTGATCACCGTCACCGGCTGTGTGCCAAACGTGAAATGCTTATGCTCGATAATACGCGTGTATGGCACATCCGCCGCCGTATAATTCACCACGGCATTCCCCTGGTAATTCTCACAGTCTAACTTCTCTGTTTCAAACCGCAGAGAACGATACTGCAAATGTCCCAGACTGTATCCAAAATATTCATCAATCGGTCCTGTATACACCGTTGTATCCGCTTCAATCTGTTCACGAACCTTAAAATAGTCCGTATTGCACCGTACCTCGATTCCATCCAGAAGGCGTTCTACCATCTTCGTATAGCCATCTATCGGGATTCCCTGATAACGGTCATTGAAATAATTATTATCGTAGGTAAAACGCAGCGGCAATCTCTTTATGATAAATGCCGGAAGCTCCGTACATTTCCTGCCCCACTGCTTCTGGGTATACCCCTTGATCAGCTTCTCATACACATCCGTTCCCACCAGACGGATCGCCTGCTCCTCAAGATTTGCAGGTTCACCGATCCCGGCATCCATGATCTGTTTATCAATGATCGCCTTTGCTTCCGCCGGTGTCTTAATCCCCCACATCTTACTAAACGTGTTCATATTAAACGGAAGATTGTAAAGCTCGTCCCCGTAAACAGCAACCGGTGAATTAATATACTGATTAAATTCCGTGTACCGGTTTACATATTGCCAGATCTTTTTGTCAGAAGTGTGGAAAATGTGTGCACCATAACGATGAACATGAATCCCATCGACCTCTTCGGTATAAATGTTGCCTGCAATATGATCTCTCTTCTCAATGACAAGACATTTCTTTCCCTGATCCGTCATCTCTCTCGCAAACACCGCGCCAAACAGACCTGCGCCCACGATCAAATAATCATACTTCATATTTCCCTCCTGTGTGACGGTTCCGGCTTTTCTGCCGGTCTTAACCGCATCTATTATCATAACGCACTAAATTATAAAAGTAAAGTATTGCTCTTACCCAAAAAATAATATTTTCCAAAAATATTCATGCCCGGATTGCCATGCGGGTCTTCCTTCTTCAGCATGCGATCCCACATCGCAAAAAACAGATGCCAGTGCTCCTGACTCGCCTTTGAGCATCTCTGCTTCTGGCGCCAGGTCAGCCCCTGCAGCTTCGTAAAGGATACATACGGCGTATATACGCAGTCTCCCCAGCGCTTTTTCGCCTTGAGGCAAAAAGAAAACCAGGTCTGATCTGAAAAGGCACCCCAGCCGTTCCATTTCTTGGTTCCCACCTCCAGATTTTCCTCCACCCAGTCACTGTATACCTCTTCCCGGACAGCAAGCACCGCACCTCCCACCAGAGAAACATTCTGCCTGAATGCAAGGCGGTACATATAGGAGGGATCCTTTCCCGGCACGCCCCGGTACAGGCTCATGATCTGTTCCGGACGGTCCGGACGATAACCATAGCCCGCATGAAAGATCCTTCCCCGACCGTCATAGACAACCGGCGCTGCGACCATATTCTCCCTTGGCACAAGGCAGGACAAAAGCTCCGTCAGCCATGCCCCGTCCGGCTGATCCGGGCGGTATCCGGCACGCACCATCACGATTACATCAAACTGCTTTTCATCCACATCAAACCTCGGCTGCACCACCGGGTGGATCTCAATCTCATAAGGAAGCCCGGACAACTCCTGTTTAAGCTTCTCCGCCAGCCGCTCCGTCTCTGCCATTACAAGCACCTTTGTATCCTGCGGCACATCATAATGTACCCGGTAAAACGGTCCATAGCCCTCTGCCGCCTGCACTCTGCCGACAATCCCGCGGCGCATAAGATGCTCCTCCAAGGCCCGTTTCCCGGCATCTATCGTATACGGCTTTGCCGCAGAGGAGGATGCCACAGAGCCGGCATGAATCCTCCAGTAATAACGAACCCTTGATACATGACAGATATTGTCCGCTTCATCCGTCAGACGAAGCAGCATATCATAATCCTGACTTCCGTCAAATTCACTCCGGAAGCCTCCCACCTTTTCCAGAAGGCGTCTGGAAAATACAGAAAAATGACAGATGTAATTGTTGCTGCGAAAACTTTCCGGCGAAAAATCCGGTTTGAAGTGGATATTCTGCACACGGTTTGTTGTTCCGTCGAACGAAAGCTCATCCGTATACACAAACTCTCCCTGATGATAATTGATCTGCTGCATCACATCGTAAAGTGCTGACGGATGCAGAAGATCATCATGATCCAATAACGCAATATAGTCGCCTGTGCTCATTTCGATCGCACGGTTGGTATTCTCCGAAATTCCCTCGTTGGACGCAAGTCTCTGATAGCTTATGCGCCCGTCCTTTTCCTGTGCCTTATGCACAAGCTCTGCAATCCTCGCACGGCATGCCTCATCATCACTGGCATCTGCCAGACAAAGTTCCCAGTCCGCATAGGTCTGATCCATCACAGACTGCAGCATCTGCACCAGAAACTCCTCGTTTGTATTGTAAAGCGGTACCACAATGCTGATCTTTACCTTTCTATCCGGCACCCAGGCAGACTGCTTATTTCGCTCCTCCTCCGATATTGCAAACGGACAGTATCTGCCCCCCAGATAATATTTGATGTAGGTGCGGTAAAGTACCTTTCTTGCAGTATAAATGACACCGTAATCCCGGCAGAATCTGCCAACCTTTGCCAACATGCTCATGAACTGCCTGTCTCCTCCGATCCTTTCCTGTATTAATAGTTACCAAGCAGCAATATAATATGAAAGATCCGATCATCCTCCGGACGCTGTCTGTAAATCCCTGACTCCTTTAAGAAACGGCTTCTTGCCACGAAAGACCTGCGAACCTCCAGAAATTTTACTGCGAGTTTAATATTTTCATTATCCGGTTCCGTCTGCCCGAAAATACGGACAAACTCCTCCAGCTGATGACTGATATTCCCACGATTGCCCCGGAATCTTTTCAGGCGCATTTTCCATTCATCCATGCGCTTTGTCTTGGTTCCGAGAACATTGCCCTGATGCTGTCTGTAACAAATATGCGGCGTCTCATCATAATAAATCTCACCAAAGCAGACTGCTGTCAGATAAAGCCACCAGTCATGCATCACCGTAAACTGCGGAAGTTCCCTGGCTATCATATCACGCATCACCCGGTTAAATACCGCCGTACAGCCTGTCACAATATTCTCGATCATGGCATTGCAAAAGCCCGGACGCATCGGCGGCCGTTCAATCTCTGAGGTAAGCGGCTGCAGCTTTTGATCGACAAGCTTTGGCCGACAGCAGTAAAGTGCCGGCTTCTCCTTTGTCATTGTCTCCAGACGTTCGATGGCACTTGTCATCTTATCCGGCATCCAGTAATCATCCTGATCGCTGAACGCATAATAATCAGCCTCGCCCGCCCGCGAAAGCAGTTCAAAAAAGCTTCGGATCACGCCGACGTTCTCTCCCTGATACCAATGGAGTTTCCCGGGATATCTTACGGCATATTCCTCCAGAATATCCTGTGTTCCATCTACCGAACCGTCATCCCGGATCTGTATCTGAAAGGATGCCTTCGCATATTTCTCACAGTCCTGCTCCAGAAGCGAATCGAGCTGCTCTCTGATATATTCGGCTCCATTATAGGTTGACATCAGTATTTGTAGTGTTTTCATTGATCTCCTCCATCACGGACTGATAAATCTCACGCATTTTGCGCTCTACCACCGGAAGAGCAAAGTCCCTGACTCTTCTGCGGTTCCATCGTCCCATCTCACCTCGTCTCGTCTCGCGGTCTGTCTCACTTTTGCCGCCCCGTTCCGAAAACATACGTCGCACCTTCACGGCGTAATTCTCCGGCTCCCAGTCATCGACCAGATAACCGCCCTGCGTATGTTCCAGAAGATCAGTGATTCCGCGGATCCTTGTGGCGATCACCGGCAGTCCCACTGCCATTGCTTCCATCACAGCTACCGGCAGTCCCTCCTGAAAGGACGGAAACACAAAACAATCTGCCTTGCGAAGCATCGCCGGCACCTCATCCACATAGCCGGCAAACTTGACGCGGTTCTCAAGCCCCTGCTCCTTCACATGCTCCTTAAGCTTGTCCTCCCACGGTCCCGATCCGCAGATCACATAGACCAGAGGAAGATCCAACAGCTCTTTCATCGCATCGATCATCACAATATGATTCTTTCGCTTCGTCAGCTCTCCGACGCTGATCAGTATTCCATAATTGTCCGGAATGCTGTAGCGTTCATAAAGATCCACCTTTGCATCGGTCTTCCCCATGGTATAATCAGTCTTCCGGCTGTCCTGCAGTGCATCCAGCCGCATGCCGATCCCCATGATCCGCTCTACGCTCCCACGCACCGGAAAGCTCTGCGCTCTCCGGTAATCCTCGTCATTGATCAGGATCAATCTGTCCGTAAATCGGGACAGATAACGTTCCACCGGATAATAGATCCAGTTCTTCCACGGTGCTCCCTCATAAAAATGAAAACCGTGCGCCGTATAAAGAACAGGCACCTTGCGTCCTGTTTTCCTACGTACCGCCTGTGCTGCCAGACGTGCCACAACACCACTCATCGGCATATGACAATGGATCAGGTCAAAATTCTCCTGCTCTAAAAGCTTCTTTAACTGCCGGTATGCTTTTCTTACGCCCGGTGAGAACGGTGAACGCTCAAAATCGATCTGATGACAGGTCAGATCCATCCCGTCCAGACGGTGATTGTCCTTTCCGTATACAACCGTATTAAAATTAGCAGCATAATGAACCTCAAAGCCCATCTCCTGCAGTATCTTCACATTATTGGCTTCAAACTGCGGCAAAAATCCGCTCACTCTTGTGACTATCAATGCCTTCATATTCCAATATCCCCGCTACTTTTTCACGATTTCCTTCACAATTTCTTCGACTGATTCCGGATCCTGATCCGCCACATCCTTCTGCGCTGTCACCTGTCCCTCGGCAATGCCCTCCGTAGCGTCCTTTTTCAGGACTGTTTTCACGGTCATCAGGATCAGCTTGAGATCCATCCAGAAGGAGTAATTCTCAATATAGAAAAGATCCAGCTTCAGCTTATCGTAAGGAGTTGTATTATATTTGCCGTAGACCTGAGCAAATCCGGTGAGTCCCGCCTTCACTCTGGTACGGAATGCAAATTCCGGCATATTCTCACAGTATTCTTTAATGATCTCCGGCCGCTCCGGTCTTGGTCCCACAAAGGACATATCCCCACGAATGATATTAAACAGCTGCGGCAGCTCATCAATACGTGTAGCGCGGATAAAATGACCGACCGGTGTGATACGGCTGTCATTCTCTGAGGCTAACTTCGCCACGCCGTCGCTCTCTGCATTGACGATCATACTGCGGAACTTGATGATCTCAAACTCCCGGTTGTTCTTGGTGCAGCGCACCTGCCTGTAAAATACCGGTCCTCTGTCATACAGCTTGATTGCAAGAGCCGTCAGCAGCATCACCGGCGATAAAAGTACCGTAAGCGGTACGGCAATGACCAGATCAAGTGTTCTCTTGGCAAAACGCTGGTCAAAGCTTAACGTATATCCCTTCGACAAAAGAAACGGTGTATCAAATACATGGATCCGGTCCGCTCCCATCAGAATAATATCAGACACCTTCGGAATCACATATGCACGAATCTTATGCGCATAGCAGTATTTCAGAATATCATTTCGCTTGATGGCAGAAATATCACCGATGATCACCGCCTGAAACGACTTCATCTTCTCGGCGATCGCATCAATGCCCTCATCCACATTGATCGCATCGTAGATCGCATACTTGTCTCTTCTTGCCTCCACCTTATACACCAGATCGGCGGCCGGACGTTCCCCGTAGATCAGCAGGATCTTCCATGGCTGGAAAATACGGTTATAAAAATAGATAATGATCACATTCCATATTGTAGAAACGATCATCTCTACCAGAAATACCAGGCAAAGCTGCCCCGGATTTACAAAGCCAAACGCCAGAAGGCAGATCACCATATATGCTACTATATTCGTAAACAAAAGACTCAGATACTGAGACAGCATCACCTCGATCCGGCGAAGCTGTCCGATCTTGAGTCCGCCGTACATGGTCGAAAAGAAGAACATCAGCAGCGCATACAAAGCAAGCAGTGCATAATGTCCTTTGCGGTAGAAGGTCAGCTGGTACATGGTCGATGCATAGTAACCATACCAGGCATACGCAAAAATTGCTGTCATTAATATAATATTGACCAAGGATGCAAAAAATAAAATTGTCCTTTTATAAGGGTCGTAATTTTTCATTTCTTTTTCCATTGATATCTTTCCCCTGTTTCTCCCCTGTCATCGCATTAAGAGCCCTCGCAGGCTCTTTGTCTATTTCATCAGATTTTCCATGCCCTGCTTCTTAATATTTTCCAGGGAACGGTAAATGTGCTCATTGGCAAGCTTCTCTGCCAGCTCCTCGTTCTTCTCGCGGACTGCGTTTAAGATAGCCTTGTGCTCTTCGGCCGCTTTGCCGGCACGCCCCTGCGAGGACAACGTATTCTTACGGACACGCTCCACATAATGATGATAGTCCGACAGAATATGCTCCAGCACCGTACTGCCGCATGCCTTGTACAACAGCAGATGGAAACGGTTATCCAGTTCAAATATCTGTTCCCAGTGTTCTCTCTGGATATGAAAATCACTCAGATATGTGATCTCATCCAGATTGTCAAGCTGCTCCTCCGTAATATTGCGGCACGCCCACTTGGCACAAAGCCCCTCCAGATAAGAGCGGATCTCATAAATATCAAAAATATCCTTCGCGGTGATGCCATTAACGTAAGCTCCCTTGTTGGGAATGATCGTCACAAGCCCCTCCAGCTCAAGCTGTCTTAATGCCTCCCTGACCGGCGTCCTGGAAACCCCCATGGACTTACTGATCGCCGCCTCTCTCAGCTCATCATTCTGTGCATACTTTCCAGACAGTATATCCTCTCTCAGGCGATGAAAGACCTTACCTCTCAGCGAATATCTGTCCGGCATTTCTCGTTCTCCATTATAATTATCCATATCTATCCTCACTCCGAAGCCTTCTGTCCGGCTCCTTAATTCTTAACCATTGCCGTTATCATAACATATCTTATCACAATTTAAAAGGGGGCAATCCTATACACATAAGAAGACGCACATAAGAAGAGACTCTCACTGTTTTTCCTTTTTCGGTTGAGAAATCATAAGAAAACGTTTATAATTAGAAAGAGTTACTTTACGAAGTAAATATAATATTATCTGGAGGAAATTATGTCTTACAACAAAAACAAACGAAAACAGCCCCAGAAGGAAGAAAAGTTCCCTCTTGGTCTGCTGCTTCCAATTATTGCATTTCTTGCGATCATTCCGCTGATCACGATGATGCATAACTATAACAACAATCTTGGCCAGTTTGAGTGGTTTACCACCTACACGGATGTCACAGACTTTTTCTTATATTTTAAAATGGTCTGGATCATCATCACCTGTGGCTATCTGGTCTTTTGCCTGATATATCTTTTCTTTGCCGTTGAGAAGAATCCAATCTGGATCAAGCAGCTCATTCCGATCGCTGTTTACTGCGGACTGTCTCTTCTCTCTGCGATCGCATCCAAGTATTCCTATTTCTCTTTCCACGGAATCTTCGAGCAGTTTGAATCTGTCTGGGTACTTCTCGGGTACGGTCTGATGGTTTACTACAGCTTTTTTATCATGCAAAGTGAATCGGCTTTGAAGCGAACCATGAACTGGTTTATGATCGGTATTGCCATCATGTCATTCCTCGGTCTTTCCCAGGCGTTCGGTCATGACTTTTTCCAGACTAAGTTTGGTCAGAGCCTGATCAAGCCGTCTACTTACAAGGAAGAGCTCGTTTTTAACTTCGAAAAGGGGCGTCCTTATATGACCTTATATAATCCAAACTATGTTGGATTTTATGCTGCACTTACCATTCCGGTTCTTTTGACACTGATCTTTGCCGTCAAAAAGTTCTGGCAGCGTATTGCAAGTGCCGTATTACTTGTTGCCGTCGTTATTATCCTGTTTGCATCCCAGTCCCGTGCCGGTATCATTGCGCTTGCCGTTTCACTGATTGTAATGCTTCTGTGCATGAGAAAGGTTTTCATCAAGAACTGGATTATCGCGGCAAGCGGTATCGTTCTGATCATTGCCGCCTTCTTCGCCGTCAATGCGATGAACAACAATGTTTTGCTGAATCGTCTGCAGGGGATGTTTACCTCTGAGGCAGAATATTATCCGCTCAAGGAGATCCAGACAAACGAGAATGACGTCACGGTTGTCTACCAGTCTGCCGAGCGAAACGCCGCAGAGAATGGCAAGACCACCAAAAACGATCAGCTTGTGATCAAGATGCTGCAGGACAAAAACGGAGCCGACTATTTTGAGCTGACAGACGGCTCTGGCAAGGAAGTTGGTTTTGCACTTGCAGAGGACGGTGTGACCAACAATATCACCGACCCACGTTTCCCATTCAGCTTTGCAGCCGTTCAGGATGATTCCTTCCATGGTTTTGAGATTACGATCGATGGCAATGCATGGTATCTTTCCAACCTGATGAACACAGAGGGACAAAGCGGCTACTATTGCCGCGGCGGCAACAATGCTATGATGAAGCTTGCTACGATCAAAGAGAGCGTTCCTTATCTTGACAAGCATTATAAGCTTGCCAACATGCGTGGTTACATGTGGGATCGTTCCATCCCTCTTCTGAAAAAATATTTCTTCCTCGGAAGCGGTCCGGATACCTTTATCATTGCATTTCCAAATAATGACCTTGTCGGCATGTATAATTCCGGTCATATCAACGAGCTGATCACCAAGCCGCACTGTATGTATCTGCAGGTTGGTGTGCAGACCGGTGTGCTTTCACTGATCGCACTGCTGATCTTCTTCGGCTGGTATCTGATCGATTCGATCCGTATCTACTGGAGATGTCATTATTCCGAATATATGACCTTTATCGGCGTCGGTGTGCTTGGTGCAGTGATCGGGTACCTGATCCTCTGCCTGACAAACGATTCCTGTGTTGCTTTGTCACCAATCTTCTACACACTGATCGGAATCGGGCTCGGCATCAACTATAAGCTCCGAAAGGACATGGCGTTTGTATTTGAGACATCAGAACCGGCAGCGAACCAGCCGTCAAATAATAAAAGTAAAAAGAAGAAAAAGAGAAAATAATAACATTCCGCATAATGATCGATCAGAAAGGAAGATGCCTATATGAATGCGCAAAAAGTCAGTTTTATTATTTGCACCGACAGTGAGTCCGCTCTTCACGAGTGTGAGATTTATATCAAACAGCTCACGGTTCCTGAGGAATTTGTTGTCAATGTTCTGCCGATCCGCGGTGCAAATTCCATGGCAGAGGGCTACAATGCCGGTATGCTTCAAACCGACGCCAAATACAAAGTATATCTTCATCAGGATGCTTTGATCCTTAATAAGAACTTCCTTCAGGATACACTTGCAATCTTTCAGGAAAACCCACAGATCGGTATGATCGGTATGGTTGGAACGAAACAGCTTCACAAAAACGGCTGTATCTGGACAAATCCAATGCGCACCGGCGCACTGCGTTCCCACCTGCTGACAACCTCCGATGATTTTTTTGATGTGCCGATTCCGTCTAACCGCAGCTTCGCTATTGTTGAAGCGATCGACGGACTGCTTATGATGACACAACAGGATTTCCTCTGGCGGTCAGATCTGTTTACCGGATGGGATTTCTATGATCTGTCCCAGTGTCAGGAATTTGCGCGTGCCGGATACCGCATTGCCGTTCCACACCAGGAGACACCGTGGGTACTGCACGACAGCGGTGCACAGAATCTGAAAGATTATCATACCTACCGTAAGACCTATCTCGAAGAATATTATCCGGATAATCAGGTCGAGATTGACGCCTGTAAACGCTTTATTGCGACACAGACAACGGATGGCAGCACTAATACCGCAGTCAGCAGAGACAATGCGGTCAGCACTCTGATCTCGATGATCGACTTCCGCGACTACGAAGAGGCACTTCATTTCACACAGGAGAATCTGTCCCAAAATCAGGACAATGAACTTTTCTGTATCCTTACGGTATTTTTACAGATCTATCAGCAGGAGACAGAAGCCGGTCTTCACGAAGTATTCCTTCCATTGGAGAACGGTTCCCAGACCGCAGGCTGGCTTCCTCTGCATTACCAGAGGATCTGCCGCTACATCTGGCGTATCGAAAACGGACTTCCTCAGGAATATCTGGATGAAGCTCATCAGTATTTCAAACGCTGGCATGTATCCCGGACAGCACAGGATCGCATCCGCATCCTCTGTCTCCCGGAGTAGCATTAAAAGCCTTCCCATGCCCTATCCGCTTTGTGATCAATGCAAGTTCTTTAACAGAGTTACCTCAAAACGGGTAAAGCTTGGTGCATCGGTGCTGCTGTATGCCACAAGGGTTCCTCCCTGCCGCTCCACGATCTCCTTTGCAAGTGCCAGCCCAATACCTATACCCTCCGGACTGCCTTCCTGACCACTCCGGTGTACCCTGTAAAAACGGTTGAATATCTTTGGGAGCTCGCCTTGCTCGATGCCCGGTCCCTGATCGCTGATCTGCACAATATATGCCATCTGCGTCTCCGACCACAGGATCTGTAGCGTTCCTTCCTGCGGACTATACTCACAACAGTTTTTGATCAGATTCTGAAACGCCTCTGTCATCCATTCCCTTTCACACCATACTCTGCAATCATGCGCTCCGTGATAATGGATTTGAAGCTGTTTATCCCGGAACCCATCTGCCACCAGCTGACCACATTCCCGCAACATCATTTCCAGGTTACAGACTTCCTTTTCCATCGGAAGCATCCCGGATTCAAGCTGTGTCAGCTTCAAAAGCCCCATCACCAGCCTGTGAATTCGGTCTGCCTGTCTTCGTGCCTGCACAACCATATCCGACATCGGCGGCTTCGTGAGCTCCTTCTCAAAGATGTCCAAAAACACCTGAAGCGATGCCAGCGGGGTTTTGATCTGATGAGAAATATCTGTCATCATCTCTTTTAAATATCTCTGCTCTGCATGATGCGACACTTCTCTCTGTCCCAATATATGAACACATTCCAACAGATGGCTTTCCAGCCGTCCGACAACGCCTTCCTGATATCGGTGAAACAACTTCTCTTCCCACACCATTTCCGGCTGACGAATTTCCTCCTCCCTGGCGCTGTCTGCGAGAATCTCCTCCAGCACATCCCCGGTCCGGTCCACTTGTCTACTGAGTCTGCTAAGACTCCAGCCCCCGTATATCCATAATACAATAAGACCCGCCAGCAAAGTAATTCTCTGACAAAGATCCGTCTGCATATTTCCCACCATCACACGACATATCAGATATACTGCGCCACTGCATATCCCGGTCAGAAGGATACTGCTCCATAAATAAAATCTGACTGCTCTTTCCTGCATTTTATCCTGCCTTCAATCCTTTCTTTCATCGTTGTCCGGCATCTTCCTCTGCCTTCCAATTCCTTCTTCCATCGTTAGCTGCACCTTCGGGACCTGTCCTCCGGTTCTTTACTCCTTCAGTGACTCCATCCGATACCCCACACCGCGTATTGTCGTAATGCAGGATATCTCTCTTCCGGCATCAAGCTTCTGCCGCAGTCTCCTCATATAGACGGACAGCGTATTGTCATCCACAAAGGCCTCATCGACTGACCACAGGCGTTCCATCAGCTGCTCTCTGGTCAGTATCTGTCCGATGTGATGCATAAACACCTGAAATAAACGATATTCACTTAAGGTCAGCTCCATCCGCAATTGTCCGCGGTACGCACTCATCGCATCCTCATCAAGACGAAGCTCTCCATTGTTATATCCTCCATTGAATGTCCCCGTCTCCTTTTGTACCGGCACTAATTTCTCCCGACCTGCTTTCCTGGTGTTTGCGTAGATCCTTGCGATCAGTTCCTTCGTCCGAAACGGCTTCGTCACATAATCGTCACCATACTGCAGTCCATGAACCACATTGCCCTCATCCTCCAGTGCCGTCAAAAAGATCACCGGGATATCCTCTCTCTCTCCCTTGAACCACTCACATAGGGCAAAGCCATCACCGTCAGGCAACATCACATCCAAAAGCACCAGATCAAACTGATCCCCCTGTCTTCTCCAGCACGTCTTCGCACCGGCACAGTCAGACACACGCGTCACATCAATCCCCTCGCTCGACAGAGCGTATGATGTCCCCATCGCAAGTGTATCATCATCCTCAATAAATAAAACTTTTCTGCTCTCTTGCATCATCATTCCCCATTTCTGAACATCGTCTGCTCATAACCGGCATTTTCCTTTTCCCATACATTAAAGAAAAGAGCATGTGGTCTTCTCCGGCAATCCCAAACAAGACTCACATACTCTTATTAACATATCATTATTCGCCGTCTCCTGCAACAACCAGACGCACTGTTTTAAGGATAATACGGATATCCTCGCTGACAGACCACTTCATAATGTAATCTGTATCAAGCTCCACGATTTCCTCGAAATCCGTGATCTGATTGCGACCACTGACCTGCCAAAGTCCGGTGATACCCGGCTTGGAGGCGAGACGTCCCTTATGTTGTACATGATACTGCTCGTACTCATCCACTGTCGGCGGTCTTGTACCAACAATACTCATATCTCCCTTCAGTACATTGAAAAACTGCGGCAGCTCATCAATGGAATACTTACGGATAAACTTTCCGATTGGAATGATTCGCGGATCGTCCTTCATCTTAAACATCAGACCATCCATCTCATTCTCTTTCATCAGCTCTTTCTTACGTTCCTCTGCGTCCATATACATAGAACGGAACTTATAAATTTCAAAGGTACGACCATTCTTACCAACACGGGTCTGTTTAAAGAAGATTGGTCCCGGAGACTGCAGATAGATCACCGGTCCAATGAAAATGCTGATAAGCACGGTGAGAAAGCTTCCCACCAGTCCACCTGCAATGTCCAACAAACGTTTCATCATTACCTGACGCGCACTCGCCAGATGAAGACCTGTTGTAAGAACCGTGTAATTGCCCAGACGCTCCACTGTGCGGTTTGGAATATCATCCGGCACACAAACCAGATTTATATGAACCGTAACACCGGCACGGATCAGCTCATGATTCAGACGGCGGCTTTTGCGGCTGTCAAGCTGCACATTCAAAAAAACGCTGTCTACCACATGCTCCATCAGATAATCTCTGACACCATGGTAATCAGAAACAACCGGCACTCCCTCGATCTCTTCTGTTGCCGCCGCTTCCTGCATAACCTTTAATGCATCCTGATCAGCTCCGGACACTGCAGCAGTCTGATCCGCAGATTCATAAATATCATCCATCAGCACAACACCGATGACCTGATAATTTCTGTATTCGTCTTGTGAAAGCTCACGGACACACTGCTCAGCCCCATCACGGTTCGTAAAGATCAGCATCTGCTCGACATTCGGATTGCATGTCATCTTCTTTCGAAGCATATGCTTGCGCACACAGCGCAGAATATATGTAAAAATAACATGTAATACAAAATAAATCAGAAGACTCTCTCTGAAATAAATTCCTGTCTCCTGCATCAGGAACAACAAGAATAACGCCATACCGTCAATCGACACACAATGTGTCACAGACTCTAACATCTCCCGAAGATAGCTTCTCCGCACGATTGCGGTATGACTGGATCTGATCAAGGATACACAGATATCCAATACAATCAGGATACAAAGCAGTCTGACATAATAGTTTGCCATACCACTGTCAGCACCATGCCTGCAGACATATCCAATATAAAATGCCACAATAATGCTGATGACATCCAATATACCGAAATCCAAATGTTTCAGCCAGCTTTTTTCTCTTCTCACATACATGTGATCACACCTCCCACTTTAATTGTCACACACAGCACATCTGCCACTTACGCAGAATTTATTATCCTGCTGTATATCCCCCTATCGTACGCAACGCTATGGGAATCTTACTTATCTTCATGACCATATGAACCATACTCCCCATATTGCCCATACTGACCGTACTTCCCATAACCATACTTTCCATAACCGTATTTGCCGTAGCCATATTTACCATATCCGTACTTTCCTCCACCCATCGGAACCTTGTTAAGCACTGTTCCGAGAATCTTAACCTCGCTTTTTGCAAGCTGGTTCTTAACATTCTGTACGAAATGATAACTGATTGCATCTGCCTGAACTACGATGATTGCTCCGTCACACTCCTTGGCAACAATCGCACTGTCGATGACAGAGCCAAGAGGCGGCGTATCGATCAGCACATAATCATAATTCTCTCTGCAGTATTTAATCAGATCATGAAAATGTGTACTCTCTAAAAGCTCTGCCGGATTTGGCACAAACGGACCGGAAAAAATAATATCCATCCCATCGATATCTGTATTCAGACATACTTCATCAAGCGTCTTTTGTCCGGATAAATAATGAGCAAGTCCGGCATCCACACTTCCGACCTTATATCGTCCTGCCAGCACAGACTTTCTCATGTCGGCATCGATCATGATAACACGTTTGCCACTCTCCGCAAAGGATACGGCAAGATTGAACGCCACACTACTTTTACCCTCGTTTGGCGTACAGCTTGTAAAATCAATTACCTGAACGCCTGATCCACTGAACTGGACATTGGTACGAAGTGATTTATATGCCTCATCGACACGATAATCTAACTTCTTTCGTCCTTCAAACTTTACCTTTGCCAACCTTCTCACCCATTTCCTTTCCTGGAACGCTGTCCTAACAGAAGACGATTCCAAATTCCACCGGAATGACCTTTACGTTTTCTCTTATCCTTCATCATCTGTTCCATTGCGCCCTCCTCGATCGGAATGACACCCAGATTATTCAGACCAAGATACTTCTCAACGTCATCCTCGCTGCAGATCGTATCATTTAACAGATACATCAGCACGATAAAGCCGGCACTTGCCACGAGACCTAAAAGACCGCCGATAGCAATATTCTTCTTGGTATTCGGACTGCTTGGACTGTTCTCCAGATGACCGTACTCTACTGTTGTCGGCTCATCCACATTCATGATTGCTGCGATTCTGGATACAGATACCTCGCTGATCTCGTCCACGATCTCCTTTGCCATATATGGATCATCTGCTGTCACGGTAATATCAAGAATACGTGTATCGGACTGATTATTCAGTGATACCATACCCTTGAGTGTCTCATATTCCATATCCAGTCTGAGATTGTCAATCACAGTCTCCAACACCGGACGGCTCTGTACGAGCACCATATAATCCTGTGTCAACTGGGCTCCCGCCTGCAGATCGGTCAGTGATGTGAGTGCCGATGTCTGTCCTACGATATAAAGCTTTGAAGTGGACTGATACTTCGGCGTGATCAGAAACATGGTTCCGATCCCGGCTACTGCTGCAAGGATGATACCTGTCATCAGTATGCTGAACCATCTGGCGCGCACTACCCCAAAAAGTTCTAATAAATCAATTTCGATTTCTTCATCTTGCTGTTTTTCCATAGATTCCCTCTTATCTTTCTAATCTCCCGATTAATCAATATATTTGTCAGACAGCATTGTCTCCGGATATTTGTTCAGAATCTTTTGAAGAATGCGTTCTGCATCCGGATTCTGCCCGAAATATCGAAGAGCATCTTTCATCAGCGGCTTACGATAATCCATTCCATGACAGTCACTTCCCATAAACTGGATGTAGCCATCCAAAATCAACCGACGATGGTAAGCAGCTCTCCGCTGTAAAAAGCCACCCACAATACTTTCCGTATTCATCTGGAAATAACATCCCATCTTGGCAAGCTCCTCGATATGGTCATAGTTCTTATACAGTGCTTCATAGCGTTCCATATGAGCAATGATCGGAATATATCCGGCCATAATGTACTCATGCAGTGAATGGTAAAGCACCTGATACTTGTCAGATGGAAGAAATTCTACCAGAATATAGCGTGTTCCAGCCATCGTCAATGCACGACCCTTCTGCAGCTCCTCCACCATCCCCGGACCGTTTAACAGTTCATTACCAAGCGAAACAGTAAAGGAATGATCAATTTCGTCCGCCTGCTTCTGAAGCAGGGCAAGTTTTTCTTTGAGTTCATCTACCGGATGATTATCTCCCTTCACAGAGAAATGTGGTGTTGCCACAATATGGCGTACTCCCTGATCATATGCCATCTGAAGCATATGCTTTGATTCATCCGGACTTTTGGAACCGTCGTCTACTCCTGGTAAGATATGCGTATGTATGTCATAAAACCCGGTTTCCATGAAATCTCCCTCCCTACTCTGCATAGATCGTATGCAGATAACGTTTCCATATCATCAGCGCGATCGCAACAAGAATGCCGAGACATCCCACATACATCAGTACATTGATGCTCCACGCAGCATATTTCTGTAAGAACTGCAGATAATATACCGGCGTTGCCTCAATCTTTGCGGTCACCTTTAATAATTTTGCAAGCACTGCACCTCCTGCAACAAGACAGGATGATATCAGAATGGAAATGCACATAATGCGTGCCGCCTTATGCGGATAACCATACAATCTGCATGCAAGTATAAAAAATACTAACAGCATAATAATGCTGACAATACAGGTCAGATAAAACCATCCAAGGAATGATGTGCGACTCTCATAGATCACTCTGCCCAGCTTGAACTGAAGCATGTTCTCATAGGTATCCTTCAGCGTCTCAATCATCTGCTGATTACTCTCATCACTCTTGCCTGTCACCTCAGTTTTCAGGGCATTTTCAATGCCATCTGTTGAAACAGCAGCATCGTTTTCCCCGGCAAGAACCTTGCTGATATACTGCTTCTCCTCAATATATACACTGGACAATGTATAAACCTCAGAGGCAATCTTTCCATCATAGCCTGCTTCCTCAAGCTGTCCCTGTGCCGTTTCGCGGATCATCTGAGTCACCCCGAGGAAATAGTCACTCTCCATCAACTGGCGCTGAATGGAATTATTATTGTATGCACCAAAATATAATCCCAATGCAACCATCAAAAGAAGCGTCCATCCACCGGCAGAAACACCTACTCCTGCTGCAATAATTCCACGAAGCCTGCGGTTTTTTTTGTGCTGGCGCTTGATCATAACAATATAATATACGACAGCAGCAATTGCTGCAACTGAAATTCCTGAAATCACCCAGAAAAGAATTTTCCATAATGAAATATGAACAATCTTACTTAAAAAGTTATCCTTCACATCCTGTGCTTTACTGTTGTCGTCTTTAGAATCGGTATTGTTATTCTGAACAGTAAAAGCTGATCCATTTCCTGAGATCGTCACTTTGCCCTGCTTTGCCTGCTCTCTGTCCACATCCTCAAAGCCGATGGAATTGCCAAGATCCTCTTCCTTCCCCCAGTTATTCACACCGTTAGAAGACTGATCCGCTGCCGGTGTGGCCGTGGCAGTCTGAGCATCCATCTGCTGTGTCTCTGTCTTATCACTTTTGCTGTCGTCAGACTTTGTCCCCGGCTTTCCTAAGATTGTCTTTAATAAAAGCTTATTCTTCGCCTCTTCCTTCTTGGAATGCTCCGGTTCCGGCGTTGCTGTATCATTACCGGATGCCGGCGCCTCTGAGATCAGATCACAATATCCTTCCTGTACCAGCTCCTGATAACTTCCATGGAACTGTGAAATGTATCCCTGTGCCTGTGCCGCCGAAAGATCTACACCGTCCTGCGCAAGCTTTGCCTGTCCCTGCCCAATATAGGAGCTCTTCACAACATATGTGGCACCGTTATAAGAAAACGACTGGGACACCGCAGAGATCAGACTCTGCTCATTTGCATTGATCTCCCCTGCCTGTACACTGACAGCACTTAGGGCAAAAGCCGCTATTCCAATTATTAATCCTGTTAATCTGCGTTTCATAACTTCCCTTTCCTACTGTTCATTTGTATATATTTGCACATCAGAACGAACATCCCCCTGAACATAAACAACTCCACAGTCTGCCACAGAAGGATCTATGGTATTCTGCAGATCGCCCTTCAGATAATATGTCTTCTGAAGTTCCAGATCCTCTACTGTCCAGTACTCCAGATCGGTACTTTCCCTGCTGACACGGATCGTGCCATCGTGATTCACCTCCGGAGTGCCACCGGTTGCCCCGGTCGCAAGCGTGAACAGAAGATTTCTTCCACTTGTTTTCTTGGTATACGTCTTTCCATTTAAGCAAACGGTAATATTCCCATAATATTGCTTATTGATCAAATACGCTGTCATCGTCATACCGTCCTTTTCCACCAGACTGGTAGAAACCACCAGAGTGGAGACATCTGCCGGTACCGGTGACACGGTTGCTGTCGGAGCAGCCGGCTCCTGTGTTACCTGTGGTGCTGACGATACACCTGCTGTCGCTGCCGCCGGTGACGTTGATATCGGCGCCGGTGCTGCAGACGAATCCGGCTTACTGCTTTCCGTCGGTACAGCCGTCTTTTTATTTTTCACCGTCACGGTACAAACAGCCTTTAGCGATGGCTTCTTTACAGACTGGACCGTTATTTTCACCTTGCCGGTCTTTTTGGCGGTCACTTTACCCTTCGCTGTAACAGAAGCAATCTTCTTATTACTGCTGCGCCACTTTAATCTGCCCTTTGCCGCTTTTCCTTTTGCTTTAAGCCGGAAGCTTTTTCCTGCTGTGATCGTCTTTTTAGTAGTATTAAGCCAAAGAGCTTTCTTACCGGCATGGCTGACCGACGAAACAGCATTAAACTGACAAAGCAATGCAATCACCAAAAGAATACATCCTGCTTTTCTGCTAACCCTCACCATATTCTATCCCCATTTCGAAGTTTAACAATCATCATTTCATGAAAACAGGATCGTTACAAACGTAACGATCCTGTCATGTTTACTTATTACGCTTGGATATTACTTTGAGATAACGAATCCGTACTTCTCCTGAACTGCCTTTGCGATATCCAATGTTACATTACCATTCTGAACAGTCACTGTGCAAGCACCTGCTGCGCCTGTGATAGTAGCTGTAACAGTTCCATCCTCTGCAACGGCTACGGTAGCTGCGTATGCACCATTACCCTCTACAGAACCAACCTTAAGGTCACTTACTGTATAAGATCCGTTTGCACCCTTAACTGTCAGAGAGAACTCACCCTCAACAGCAACCTTAGCAACATCTCCGTCAGCCTTAACAGTCAGATTGTAGTCCTTACCGTTGTAAGAAACAACTGCTGTATCCTTACCAGCTTCCTTGTTTACAACAAATCCACCGAATGCCTTGTTGTCATATGCCTTTGATACGAATGACTCAGCTGCCTTAACAGCATCCTTCTGGGCACTTGCCTCAAATCTGTCGCGGATTGTCTCGATTGCTGCAACAGCACCTGCTGTAATCTCAGCATTGTTACCCTCTCCAAAGCTTACCTTGTAAGAAGATCCCTCTGCAAGAGCCGGAAGATCATAACTCAGATCACCATTATCCTTAACAACAGGAGCGATCGTCTCAACTGGAGCCTCTGTAGGCGCCTCAGTTGGGGCTGTTGTTGGAGCCTCTGTAGGTGCTGTTGTTGGAGCCTCTGTAGGCACAACGGTAGGAACAGTGGTAGGAGCTACTGTAGCTGTAGGCGCTACTGTAGGAGCTGTTGTTACGGAAGGACCTGTTGTAATTGCAGGATTAGATGCGATAGCTGCACCTGTGACAAGAACTGCAACAGTTGCTTTCTTCTTGCTTCCGTCCACTGCCTTTACAGTGATCTTAGCATTACCGGCCTTGATACCTGTAATAACACCCTTAGCGTTAACCTTAGCGATCTTCTTTGCATTTGATGTGAATGCAAGAGCCTTGAGTGTAGCCTTCTTAGGCTTTACAGATGTCTTGATCTTCTGCTTTGCACCAACATTAACTGTGATGTTCTTTGTTGCTGTAACCTTTGTTACTTTCTTCTTGATCTTCTTAACAACAACCTTTACAACAACTTTCTTGCTGCCAGACTTGATTGTGATCTTAGCGTTACCCGGCTTCTTAGCCTTTACAAGACCCTTCTTAGATACAGAAGCTACTTTCTTCTTGTTGATCTTGTATGTAACCTTTGCCTTCTTAGGCTTTACAGTTACCTTAAGCTGCTTTGAACCATAACCTGCAGCTGCGCCCTTGTAAAGAACGATCTTCTTTGTCTTTACTGTGAGCTTCTTTGCCTTAACCGCTGCCTGAGCCGGTGCTGCAGGAACGATTGATGTGATTACCATTGCTGCAGCGGCTACTGTAGCAATCGCTTTCTTGATTGTCTTACTTCTCATCGTTTTGCCTCCTAACATTTATGCCCCTTACCCTGATATACCAGACTGAATCTGATAAATCTCATCTCTTCTCCATCGGTATTTTAATGATAGGCATTTTGTTGTTTAATATAACAATTTTCGAAACTTATTTTAGTTGATTGAATATCAATTGTCAAGATAACACCCAGCCAATTGATTCGTTTTGTGAATTTCATCTATTTTTTTCTTTTTTTCTCAAAAAAAACCAACAAACTGCACATTATGACCAATTTCATCTGACACATATATGACATATTTTATATAAACACGCTTACTATTTGTTGCTTTTCCACAACAACGACTTCTATTTCAGCTTTTCCAGAGACATCAATACAAAGCTGACCACCAAAAGAACACAGGAAATCCAGATCACATGAATACCGTAATACGAGGAAGTAATTCCTCCAATACCGGCTCCAATCGCAAATGTCGCGATCACACCAAAATAATATCCCATCTGTCGAAGCTGCTCCTTCTTATGTTCCCTTGCATATAAAGATAACGCCGCCATACCGCTCCGCAGATTACCGATACACATCGTGCTTGCATACGAATATCCACCGACCTTCCGAAACGACTGCACCTGCATGGCACAGGCAAAGGAAACTAATATTGTCGCCGCCATATTATACGTCTGCGGTATAAAACCGACCACTGCCAATATCACAATCTCTGCCAGCAAAATTCCCTGTCTCCAATGAATCCGCTTTGCATTCCGGTAACGGTACTGAACATTTTCCGCAAGAAGCACTCCTGCCGCAAACGCGAGAAGCGGCAACAGATAACGCAGCCCTTCGTACCACCTTCCTTCCATAAAATGCTGGCTCATAAGAACAACATTTCCCGTCTGTGCATTCGAAAAAACCTCGTCCCTGCAGTTATATGTATATGCGTCCTGAAATCCACCGGACAATGCCAGAAAAAATGAATTGATGAACGCCTCCGACATCTGCCTCTGCGGCAGAAATTCTGCAAGCTTGAACTCCTTCTTTGCCACTTGGCAACAACCTCTTTTCTTTCATGATATAAAAATGACTAATTACGCCTATAGAAGTATAACTATACAAAATCTCACTGTCAATGCTGCCACTGATACTTTCCGCCTATGGCAGGATACACAGAAGTTATTTGTATGATTGATGAATTCATGGTATAATTTATGTAATTGTGCATAAATCACGCATTAAAGGAGGTCAATATGGATCAATATATTTTAAGTTGCTGCTCAACGGCTGATCTTTCCAAGGAACAGTTTGAAGCACGCAATATTTCTTATATCTGTTTTCACTACGAACTGGACGGAACCGCTTACGCAGATGATCTGGGACAATCCATGGATTTCAAGGATTTCTATCACCGCATGGCAACCGGTTCGGACACCAAAACATCCCAGGTCAATGCAGACGAATATGAATCCTATTTCCGCAAATTTCTGGAGCAGGGTCTTGATATTCTCCATCTGACCCTTTCCTCCGGTATCTCCGGCTCGATCAATTCCGCTAACATTGCTGCCGAAATTCTCCGCGAAGAATTTCCGGATCGTAAAATATATGTTGTCGATTCTTTATCCGCTTCTTCCGGCTACGGACTGCTGATGGATAAGCTTGCCGATCTGCGCGATGAGGGAAAGGACATTGACGAGGTTATGCAGTTTGCTCTGGACCACCGCCTAAACGCCCAGCACTGGTTCTTCTCCACGGATCTTTCCTTCTATGTAAAAGGGGGACGTATCTCCAAGACCTCCGGTGCTGTCGGAACGGTTCTTGGCATCTGTCCTTTGCTAAATGTCAACAACACCGGTCATCTGATCCCGCGCTACAAGATCCGCAGCAAGAAAAAGGTCATCGCAGCGATTGTGGAACGTATGAAAGAAAATGCAGAGAACGGTCTGGATTATGCCGATAAATGTTTTATCTCCCACTCCGACTGCTATGAAGATGCCAAAACCGTTGCCGACAAGGTTGAGCAGACATTTCCACATTTAAAGGGACATGTTGAGATCAATTATATCGGTACCACGATCGGAAGTCATACCGGTCCGGGAACCGTAGCTCTGTTCTTCTGGGGCAAAGAGCGCACCGAGTAGGGCTTTAAGACTATATTTTCAAAGAATGCCTCTGAGCTGTTTTGTTCGGAGGCGTTCTTATTTTTATTAAATTTCTAAGACTTTCCATCCTTGGTATGGGAAGACTTAATAAATTTATATAAAAGATCCTCCATCAACACGAAAACCCTGAACCACTCTATATTCATAGGGAGATTCAGGGTTTTCGTAAATTTACGTTATACGATAAAAATATCGTTCAATTTCTATCTGAGCGGCTTTACTGCATCTGAGCAGCAACCTCTGCTGCGAAATCCTCTTCCTTCTTCTCGATACCTTCACCGGTCTCGAAACGGATGAACTTCTCAACAACAAGCTTGCAGCCCTCTGCCTTTGCAACAGACTCTACATACTTGCCAACAGACTCTTTGTTCTCGCCCTTGAAGTACTCCTGCTCCAGAAGACAAACTTCCTTGAGCTCCTTGTTCAGACGACCTGTGATCATCTTCTCAATGATCTCATCCGGCTTGTTTGCATTCTTAGGATCGTTCTTAGCCTGAGCAAGAAGGATTGACTTCTCATGCTCCTTGTAATCAGCATCTACATCGTCTGTAGAAACATACTGTGGACGAAGAGCCGCAACCTGCATTGCTACGTTCTTCAGGCACTCCTTAACTGCATCACTGTCAGAATCTGTATCAGCTACTACGAGAACACCGATCTTTCCACCACCATGGATGTAAGGAACAACAAGACCGTCTGTTGTAACCTTCTCGAAACGACGGATGTTCATATTCTCACCGATCACGGCGATCATAGCCTTGAGTTTCTCCTCAACGCTTCCGGCATCCTCTGCTGCCCACTTCTCAGCCATGAACTCTTCCATGCTTGCAGCGCTGGAGTTCTTTGCCTGAGCAGCAACCTCAGCAACATATGCCTGGAACTTCTCGTTCTTTGCCACGAAATCAGTCTCACTGTTTACCTCTACGATAGAAGCAACCTTGCCATCCTCATCGACATCGACAGCAACGATACCCTCTGCTGCGATACGTCCGGACTTCTTAGCTGCCTTTGCAAGACCATTCTCTCTTAACCACTCTACTGCCTGGTCCATATCTCCCTCTGTTGCGGTTAATGCCTTTTTACAGTCCATCATACCTGCACCAGTCATCTCTCTAAGCTCTTTTACCTGTGAAGCTGTAATTGCCATTGTGATTCCTCCATTCTGATCCGCCGGGAATCCCCCGGATCTGTTGATTTATTATTCTGCGTCCTCTGCCGGAGCATCCTCGCTCATTGACTCGCCCTGGTTTGCCTCGATAACGGCATCAGCCATTGTAGAAACGATAAGCTTAACGGCTCTGATCGCATCATCGTTACCCGGGATAACATAATCCAGCTCTTCCGGATCACAGTTTGTATCAGCGATACCGATCAGTGGAATACCTAATGTATGTGCTTCCTGAATACAGATTCTCTCCTTCTTAGGATCTACAACGAAGATAGCATCCGGAATCTTCTTCATTTCCTTGATTCCGCCAAGGTTCTTCTCAAGCTTCTCCCACTCCTTCTTCAGACCGATAACTTCCTTCTTAGGCAGTACCTCAAATGTACCATCCTCTGCCATCGCCTCGATCTCTTTGAGTCTCTTAATACGAGTCTGGATTGTCTTGAAGTTGGTGAGCATACCACCGAGCCATCTCTCGTTTACATAGTACATACCGCAACGCTCTGCCTCTGTCTTGATAGAGTCCTGAGCCTGCTTCTTTGTACCTACGAAAAGGATGTTACCACCGTTTGCAACGATATCCTTTACCGCATTGTAAGCAGTATCAACCATGCCTACAGACTTCTGCAGATCGATGATGTAGATACCATTACGCTCTGTGTAAATGTACTCAGCCATTTTAGGGTTCCATCTTCTTGTCTGATGTCCGAAGTGAACACCTGCTTCCAGTAACTGTTTCATTGAAATAACGCTCATTTTGTTTACCTCCAATTGGTTATTGTTCTTCCATATGCTTCCCGGATCGACTCCGGCGCATGACCGTGAGCACGGCACCAATGCGTGATCCGCATATGTGTTTACTTGTTTCTGTGCGCAATGGACAGACCTGTCGCGAACGCACTTGATTAGATTATCATAAAACTTTCCTGTTGACAAGGGGGTAACCATATTTTTTGTATTTTTCTTTGCGAAAAAAATGCAGACAGGTATCTGCCTGTCTGCATTGCAAATCATCTTCTAAGACTTCCCATACCAAGGATGGAAATTTGCCCATAATATTTCTTATGTCCGGTTATTTAGAAATCATATTTTGCCTGCCAATATATTAAAAATCCGTGAGCTATGACTAAAAAATTGTCTTGTCACTTACGGATTTCGAAAAATCTGATTGCTTTGCTGCTTTGATCTTCGATAAACGCATCCTGCCGTACTCGCCCCGAGGTGGGAATCAGATATTTCGAAAGGCACTTGCACCCGCCGGTACTTACGCCCCGGATTTTGCAAATGATA
>ERZ1673752.714-NODE-714-length-54581-cov-22.054414_pt1 | contig 54581 bp, 51 predicted proteins | sample MGYA00580195_ERZ1673752 | MGnify/ENA primary metagenome ERZ1673752 (study PRJEB41218, sample SAMN15661744) | gut metagenome | host: Homo sapiens | place: Canada: London | collected 2015-08-20/2019-03-30 | study: EMG produced TPA metagenomics assembly of...
AGGGAAGGTGGTCGGCCAGCTTGACCCAACGGTTGGATTTGCTCAATCCCGAAAGCAACTCCTGAAGTTCAAACAGGTCGTGACTGCGATATTGTGAGTAGTATTTCATTTTGCTTCGTTTATGTTTTAACACCAAAAGGTAGTCATTTTTCGTGAATTACACAAATAATATAAGGTATATATTATTGAATGTCAGTGGGTTATACTTATTTAGTAGACCATAGATAAAGGAAATACAAGCTGTTTAAGGTCGCTTCTTGTCACTTATGCCCCCCTATGTATATTCTATTTTGGGCCTATTATTCTTCCATTCTTGCCCTAATTTTATCCCAAGCATGTGAATCAAATAGGAAACAGTCTCTCATTGCCTCCATCATAGTTACAAATCGACTGAATGGAATGGTAAAGCTCAACTCATTCTTGCCGACCATAGGACGAACAGAAGGATCAAACAAGCCGATAAAGCAGCTTTGGCCTTTCCTTTCATTCTCTACGACAGTCCTCGAAACGACCGTACTACAACCCGAACCGAATTGAGATAAAACTGCATCAGGAGCGTTATTGTCGAAGAATGCCCAACCACACAGTCCGGAAAGCATATCGGGCGTTGCATAGAACAGTACACCTTCTGTCCCATCGAAAGATTCGGTTTTGTCTATCCTGATGAAATTGAGATAAGGCTTCACAGGTCGTTTCATCCCAAGTCCCTGAACGAAGTCAACAACCATTTCAGGTGTTTTCTTGTATTTCTCTTTCAACGACACGAAGCCTGGCACTCGTTCTGGCATATCAGTAAAACCAGTGTAGTGTTTGCCACCGCCACATCCAATGACATCGACGCTCAGGCTGACGGGCTGCCCGTCCCTCGCATCTTGAAGCCCTTTGAAAAAGCAACCACCTATCTTCTTTGTTGCAGCTATCGGTTTTTCGCTATAGCCAAACAACAAGGGCAATGGAGCATTACTACCAAAAGCCTCCTTGTAATTCTGAATAAATTCCTTTATTTCCATAATCATTATTTTATTTCGTACTCGCTGAATTAATAAATTGCCATGGCTGCAAAGCAGCGGACTCTAAACTTTGCAATTGCATTTGCCCATAAATTGAGCTTAATTTCGAAAAGGGTAAGACAAAGTTCCCTGAGGAACCTCATCACGTTCTTGACAAAGTAGCACATTCCTGTCCAGCTCATCAAAAGATGAACGGAACATATCGACCGATAACTGTTCCAAGGATGAAGTATACTTCATCTCACTTATGATTTAACACTGTAAATGTACGAGTTTTATGTTAAACAACCAAAGATAAAAAAGATATATTTTTTTGTATATCAAGAGATTATAATTTATTCAGTAAACACTAATTTATCAAGACTCTGTTAATTTTGATATAATCGTTGAAAATGAGATAATTAATTAGTCTCCCCTTGAAAAGTATTTAACCATCTGGTTATCAATAAAATAATCGTTCTCAAACTTGCATATTTCTACAAAGTTTTGTATCTTTGTATAGTAAAATCTTGCAATTCAACGATGTATAAATCTCCATCCAAAGTCCGTCAGGCATCATTATTCTGGGATCTTGAAACAATGCTCTCTCCCAAGAATTCCCTGTACAAGTTAGCCAATCTGATTGATTGGAATCTGTTTGAGCAGTCTTTTGCTCCTCTTTACAGCAAGGACACTGGCCGTATGGCCAAGCCCATCCGTCTGATGGTCGGTCTGCTGATCTTGAAACACCTTCGTGACGTTTCAGACGAGAGCGTCGTGGAGCAGTTCTCGGAGAACGCCTACTTCCAGTATTTTTGCGGGATGGAGGCATTCCGCACCGACGCTCCCTGCGTTCCCACCGAGCTTGTCGAGTTCCGCCGTCGCATCGGTGAATCTGGTATGGAGCTGATACTCAAGGAAAGCATCCGCATCAATCTTTTAATCGGCGACCACAGAAAAGAGGAGACGCAGGGGAAAGACGGCAAGGATGGACGTGGACGCAAGCCCGATGCGGAGCAGACCGCATTCATCGACACGACGGTGCAGGAGAAGAACGTGACCTTCCCCACGGACTCGAAACTCCTGAACAAGGTGATAGACTTTTGCCACGGCGTGGCGGAGAAGGAAAACCTCAAGGTTCGCCAGAGCTATGCCAAAGAGATAAAGGAACTGAAGCTCGTTCAGCGTTTCAGGGGCAGGAAGAACAGCAAGGCCAAAGTCAGGAAGGCCGACAAGCGGATGCGCACCATTGCGGGCAGGTTGCTCAGGGAACTGCTTCGCCTGCTGCCCGATAGAAATGCCTACCAGGAGCGGATTGACATCTGCATGAGGCTTGTCAACGGCGAGCGGTTGGACGACCATAAGATCTACTCGCTTCACGAGCCAGACGTGCTTTGTATCAGCAAGGGAAAAGAGGGCAAGAAGTACGAGTTCGGCAACAAGGTCTCCATCGTCAGACTATGGGACGGACTCATCATCGGCGCGCTGTCATTCCGCAATGAGTATGACGGCCATACGATAGACAAGGCAATGGAGCAGGTTAGGCGGCTGTATGACAGGAAAATAAAAACACTTGCCTGCGACAGGGGATACCGAGGACAAAGCATGAGTGGGCAGACACAAATCATAATTCCGGACACGCCCAAGAAAACAGACTCACGGTACGCCAAGAACAAAAAGCACAAACTCTTCCGCAAGCGGGCAGGAATAGAGCCTGTCATTGGCCACTGCAAGGCAGACCACCGGTTGGGGAGGAACTTCTACAAGGGTCTCTTCGGAGACTCCATCAATGTTATGCTTGCAGCTGCCGCATTTAACTTCAAAAGAGTCATAAGGCTTCTTTTGTGCCTAATTGAAAGAGTGATTATGTGGTGCTGTGGAAGACAAGAATTAAATTTTCAACACCAATTCTTCCCGCAGGGCTATATGAAAAATGCGATGTCGCCTTTTTGAGGGTCGACTAATTAGGGAATAAGTTGAAATTTTCTATGTAAAGGTACAAGTAATATATCACGCTGACAAACAATTAGTTAGAAATTCGTGGAATACCCCTGATTAGTCATACCATCAAGGAACTCCATGGCGGGCAGCGGCAAGTTGCGTAGCCATTATCTTAAATTTTAACGGAGTATTGATTGTATCAATCCATTGGTAATAACTCAACAGACAGCCATATTTAAAGAACTGATGATTTTCTCTCGTTCGCCGCTGCATTTTGTAGAAAGGCGCAAAAGAGGAAGGCCATAGTTTGAGAGAATATGGTCTTTCATCATGTCACGTTTGTGTTGTTCGGTTTTATCATTATGATAGGAATATCCATCCGTTTCAATGGCAAGCACCGGTTGCTTGCTAACTTTGTTAATGATGAGGAAATCCAGATGCGTGTTATAGTTGGAGGCATATTTCAGTTCTTCTGCCGACATCATGGAAGTGTTTTTCACAACTTGACGAAGCGGAATGTGGCATAGCGCTTTCAAGCAACTGTACGCGGAGTCGGATGCTAACACTTCATTTATTAAAGCATACGTCAGGTTTTCAGATGCAAACTCCGATATATGCGCATGACTTTCGAGAAACGCTATGCGTTGCTCCGTGTATTGTTCATAGAGATAGTCAAAAATGGAAGCCAACTTGCTATCCGTCACGATGCAGTTATTGTAAGCAATATAGTCAAGCAAGTCCATGATATTGCAGTGTTTCTCTTGTTCGTTGCCAGTGACAACAAGGCAAAAGCGCTTTCGCGCTCTTGACACTGCTACATTCAGCATTCTGGCATCATCGGCAAATTCCGAAATCTGGTTATCCACAACACTCATTATAATAGTATCTTCTTCGCGACCTTGATACTTATGTATTGTGCCGGCCTTAATATCTTTTAATTGTCGGTTTAAAGCATCCACTTGGTTGTTGAAGGGTGTGACAATGCCAACGCAACCGGTATTTTGCAATGTTGGTAACACTTCTGTCTTCACCACGTCAATCTCACGTTGGTTGAAATGCTCAACCGCGTGGTTTCCCTTGACAGTCTTATAAGCCGACAGTACATTCTCTTCACCATTGTCTTCCGTCATAACCAACAGATTGCCGCCATAAAACTTCTGGTTACAGAAATTGATTATACGCGGATGGCAACGGTAATGTTCGCGTAGCATAGTTTCCGTCACGTTTGGTATAACCTTCAGCACCGACTCCAAGAAACTATATTCAGCACAGTCATAACCATCAGCGATGTTGTATGGCTTCGCTATCTCTCGGAGTTTCATTCGGTCTTCTTCTGTCTCCACATTTGGTAATTGTTTTGTATCACCTACAATCACCGCATTCTTGGCACAGGTAAGAGCCAATATTCCCGTATATGACGACACTTGGGATGCTTCGTCCATGATTAGATAGTCGTAGGGCGTATCTCCCAACATACACGACCTTGCTGAGAATGTGGTACTGAGTACAACGGGGTATTGCTTATGGAGCTCTTCCGCTTGTCGCCACATATCCTTCGTATCCACAAAGGATGTTCTGCCATTCTTATATTTGTCATTCAAGGCTGCTCTCAACAAGGTCAGCGAACAGTCCGTGAGCGTTTTTGTTAAACTTTTCGCATCGTATGAACGTAATTGTTGTTCATAGTCTGTTATTTTGGCATCAAGTTCCTTGCGACGATTGACATAATATAGAGTATGTAACTCTACAATCAGTGATTGCAAGTTCGCTGCATCGAAGCTATGCTGTATGTGCCATTTGTATTTGCACACAAGTTTCAGCCACCATAATTTGACGCGTTGGAATATACTCAACTGCTTCGCACCCGCGGTCTCGGCTATGGACTGCAGTTTCAACCAAAGCCAAATGACATGAGCAGAGTTGGCATTGGGAAAGGAGACCTCATTTTGTGAGATGCCTTGTTCCAACTTGAAGTGTTTCCATTCCAATTCTACCGCTTGCTTCTCTTGACTTAGTTCTGCCAGATTGTTTTGTAAGGCATACACTCTGTCAAGTTGGTTGAGTGAGTCATGCAGCATACGCTTGGTCTTGAAACTGTCCTGCAGCGATAAGTTCCATTGCTTCAACATTGTAGGTAATGTTGGCTGATTGGCAATGAAATGGTCCTTGTTATCCTTGCTGCCCAAGGATGCGACTATAAAACCTATACCATATTTGTCTAACTTCTCTTGTACATTTGCTGTAGCAGAATTGTTGTTTGACACGACCATGACAGTCTTTCCTTGCCTTACGATATTTGCAATGATGTTCAAGATGGTTTGCGTCTTGCCCGTACCCGGAGGTCCTTGAATAACGCTTATTTGATGCTCAAAAGCTTTAGCAACGGCTACTTTCTGGCTAGCATTGCAACCGAAAGGATATATCAAGTCAGAGTGGCTCAACTTCTTTGGTTTGTTTTTTGCAGGATTGAGATAACAGGCAGCAGCCAAATCATCGGCAACGAAATCTACCATATTATATATCTTAGACAAGGTACCATCTGAATTATTTTCATCCTTGCCCAAATTGTTGACAGTTGCCACATTTTTCATATAAACGAACACATCCTTGCTGACAACCTCTTGAAGACAAGATTGCGTAACAGCAATTCTACCTGTTATATCATCCTGTATAATACCATTGTGGTTGATGATTCTCCAACAGGATTGTCCATTATTATCAAATCTCCAAATTTCGCGAATGCCACTCTGCAGTTTGCTATCCACAAAGACTTTACATTGAGCAGGGTCTTTCCATTCTGGATTGTTGAGCCAAACAACCTTGTCACGGCCATAGTTGTAGGTTCGCTTGTTATTTTTAAAACGCACGCTATAACCATTGGTACCATTCCTTTGTATGACATCAATCTGTAACGTCTTTGGTTCACCATTGAGTAAAATGAAGTATTTTGATAAGTCCATGCTATTTCTATTATAATATTACGGTAAGCCAAAAGGAATTATTGTCAATATTATTAATCTAACACTCCGTTAATTCTAATGTAATTGTTTGAAAATTAGAGAGTGAGTTAATTAACTATGTACAACTAATAAAGTTTGACCATGTGGCTGATTATCAGTAATTTTATTGTGGAATAAACATCAAGTAAATGATATCAGTACCACTCAACCAAAATATGGAAATCTGCGGAGATGCCATCAAAAGCTCATCTGCGAAATTAGGCAAAACTTTTGAGAGCCTACTCTTGGAAATACTCTTTTTGTATATGGCGACAAAAAAAGATAAATCTCACTCAGATGGAGCGTTGCGACACCCATTGCGAGCGAACCTACATGATGAATTTCAACCGCATGCGAGCTAAGTGCATCAACAGGGTTGGGCTTAACCTTTCCCATTCCCAGCGTTGTCTGAGCATGGGCGGGCTGCTGGCTATATAGCCATTGCCCCGAGCTACATCAGCAAGTAAGGCAAGAAGACTCCGCGTGTCTTCTCCACAAAGACATCCATGTTGGGGTGAGGATGTGTTGCGCGCATACCGCTCATGTTTCCAAATTGAGTTTCGCTTTCGCGATGTCAAGTGGTATAACAAGCTTGCGCGTTGCCAGGCAAGGCACAAAAATCAGCTGGAACTCTCCCGCGGCGCGTCATTCGCGTAGCGGAAGTGATGATGAGGGAAAACGGGCTACCATGCTCCATGACTTCTTTCAAGGAGCTTATGGCAAGCACAAACATCGCAAAATTAATTTTCGATAGGTACCGGAGCGTGCCGAAGCGAAAGTTAATAGGTCATACCATCGGAGAACTCCATGGCTGGTAACGGAAAGCCGCGTAGCCATTATCTCCAATAATAACGAACTAATGATTTATGGCATCAACCTTATTTCTTATTATTGGCAGCATCCTCTTGCCCTGCTTTGGGCTCTTTTTTAGCGAGCATCACTACTTGAAATATAAAATCGGTGATCCATTTTTGTGAAAATCCCAACCGATGGTTGTATTTGCGAATGCCCAAAGCGGTTTTCATAACGCTTGCGTCCGTGAAATTGTTTTTCGTGAAAATGTCGTCAACGGTTTTCTCGGTCATGGTATAGATGGTCTTCTTGAAAATGGATGGCACGCGCAATTTGAATTTCATAAGGTTGCTTACTGTCATCATGAGGTCTTGCGAGAAGTTCTGAAACTGAACCATGTAGACTTGTACGTCGGTAATGCGCTTGCAGTTTCGGCGTATGCTCTGGTCTATTTCCTTGAAGAAGCTGTCGTCGGTTCCATAGATTTCTCTCATCATCTTTTTGCACTGCGCTTTCTCTCCCTCGCCCAATTTGTTGTTTAGGGTGGGCACGCGCAAGGTGGTTTTGAACATCCGCAAGTCGGGCAGCATGCCCAAATTGGTGATACCTAATTGAGAGGCTAACGCGGCTTGGAAGTATACGCGCACCAAGGTCATGTAGTCTTGCATGCCTCCGGTTTTCTCGTCTTGCGCCTTTCCGCCGAATATTTTTGACAAAAATCCCATAAGTGTATTGGCTTTACAGTGTGTGAGTTGTAAATGTAATTAGTGTTTGCAAAAGTAGTACAATATTGCGAGAACTCAAAATTATTTAAATAAATAGTCGTCTGGCCATCCCAAAAAGAGAGTTTGCGTGTGATTTTGTGGGCAAAAGTGGCTTGGCAAATGGGTTTTAGCGATGTGAGTGGATGATGGTTGCGTGTTATTTTGATGGAAAATCTTAAAAAAAACGTGTGTTCATGGTGTCGTGTGAAATTATTTACATACCTTTGCCGGCATAAGAACGAATGGTTTTGTAGTATCTATTCTTCACAATGCCCTTCCTCCCAAATCGTGGCGGATGTGTCATCGTAATAATTGACCTCAAAATAATGTTTCTTGTAGCTTACTGTAGGGTGGACAGAAAGTTAGATTTTGAGTAAATCGATGATGGGCGGCTTTGGGCTGTTAGGACAGCGGTTTATTTCCAGTATCTTTCTTATCGCGTTCGGGGCAAGAGCGCTTTCCATGGTTTGCTGGCGGCGGTGGCTCGCGGTTTTGCGGCCTTGTGCCATTGTCATGAATGGAGTGATAAACCAATTTTATTTGTAATATTAAAAAAGTAATGAACATTTTTGTATCAAACATCAACTTTCGCACTCAGCAAGAGAGTCTTGAAGAACTTTTCTCTAATTATGGTGAGGTGGAATCCGCCCATATCATCACAGACCGTGAGACTGGTCGCTCGCGTGGTTTTGGCTTCGTGGAGATGCCCAACGACGATGAGGCCAACGCTGCCATTGAGGCCTTGAATGGCAAAGAATTTGAGGAAAAAGAACTCAACGTGAGCCAGGCTCGCCCTCGTGAGGAGCGCAGGCCTCGCGCCAACTTTGACGGCCAGCGCAGCTACGGCCGCGGCCCACGTGGCGGTTATGGCTGCGACACGCGTGGCGGCTATGGTCGTGACAATCGCAGGTCGTACGACGAAGACCGCGGTGGCTATGGTCATGGTGCGCGTGGTGGCTATGACGATAACGATGGCTACGGCCGCGATGACCGTTACTAATCTGCCTTGACACATTCGCGCCATGCCCTGGCCGTGCTCTGGGTGTGGCGTCAAGCCAAGCGCATGATGATGTTTTTACTCTCCGCGCTATGGCTATCTTTAGAGGCGACAGGTACAGGCGCGCATGGTCACAATACCATGTGCGCCATATAATATAAGGTGGGTAAGCTTTTCAAAATTAAATTGATGGTTTGCCTTCTTGTCTTTTATCTCTCACTTGGTTAGCGTCTTCATGTCGCCTTGTTGTCGTTACCTTGTCGTTTATGGGTTGTGTGGTTTGGCATGGCCCCTTTTTAGTGCCTGATGTCGACTGAAAAAATAGGCACAAATATGATGAAAATAATTTTTGAGGCTTACATATAGTCGTTAAATTTCATTGTACACTTGCAAGATTACAATTTATTTGAGTAACTTTGCAATTGTTATGGCAAAACCTGATACAGACCAACAGTTTAAAGATGTGATGGCAGAATGCCGTGAGCTTTTTGCCAAGAAGTTGCATGATTATGGGGCGTCGTGGCGCATATTGCGGCCGTCGTCGCTTACTGACCAGCTTTTTATCAAAGCCAAGCGCATTAGGTCGCTTGAGATATTGGGAGAATCGATGGTGGGCGAGGGTATCAGGCCAGAGTTTGTAGCGCTTGTCAATTATGGCATCGTGGGATTGATACAGATAGAACTCGGGTTTGCCGACACCGTGGATATGACCGTGGAGGCAGCGTTGGCCCTGTATGATGAGCATGCTCGGCAGGCTTTTGAGCTTATGACCAAGAAAAACCACGATTATGGCGAGGCATGGAGGGATATGCGGGTGAGCAGCTATACAGACCTGATACTCACCAAGATAGAACGCGTCAAAGAATTGGAAGACATTGCTGGTGAGGCATTGGTTTCCGAGGGTATTGACGCGAATTATCTCGATATTATCAATTACGCTGTTTTTGGCGTGATAAGACTCTCGGAAAACAACCCCAAAAGTTGATTATGCGTGGTATAGACACTCGATAACTCAAGCGGATAACAAATGTGGCAAGACGATAACAAACAGACAGGCACGCGCTCTACTGGCATTGAGCCCGCGGCGATGACGCCGACCTCACGAGACACTGAACATGGCGTTGGCGTGCGTGATGGATGGTTAGTGCGCGTGGTCGTAAACGTGTGTCGATTAGTATTGGGTGCCACACTTGTACTGTCGGGCTTTGTGAAAGCCATCGACCCGTTGGGCACGCAATATAAGATACAAGACTATTTGACAGCTGTTGGATGGCCAGGTATAGCTCCCGATGTGGTGACGATAGGCGCTTCGGTGCTATTGTCAGCCTTTGAGTTCTCTATTGGTATATTCGTCTTGTTCGCTATCCGCCGCCGTTTTGTCTCCAAGTTAGCTTTGGCGCTCATGTCCGTGATGACCATAGTCACGCTATGGATATTGGTGGCCAACCCCGTGAAAGACTGTGGGTGTTTCGGTGACTTTGTCGTGCTGACCAACGTGGAGACATTTCTCAAGAACATCGTGCTGCTGGCTTGTGCCATTGTGCTGGCCAAATGGCCTTTGGCAATGTATCGTTTCCTCTCACGCTCCACCCAGTGGATAGCCATTAATTTCACCATCTTGTTCATTATCGTCACTTCTGGCTATTGCCTCTACAAACTGCCGATATTTGATTTTCGCCCCTATCACGTTGGCATGAACATCCTGAAAGGAATGGAGATACCCGAAGGCGCTCCCCAGCCTAAGTTTGAGACTACCTTTATCATGGAAAAAAACGGTCAACGCAAGGAATTCTCGCTTGAGAATTATCCAGACTCCACGTGGCAGTTTATCGACTCGAAAACCGTGCAGATTGAGCCGGGCTATGTTCCTCCCATCCACGATTTCTCCATACAGCGAGCCGATGGCTATGACATCACAGAGGAGACGCTGTCGCGTCCGGGCTATCTCTTCCTGCTTATATCGCCCCATTTGGGTAGGGCCAATGACACAAACTTTGGCGATATAGACCAAATCTATGAGTACGCGCGACAAGCGAAAGTACCATTCTATTGTCTGACGGCATCCTCCAAATCTGAGATAGACCATTGGAAAAATCTCACTGGTGCCGAATATCCATTCTATTTCACTGATGAGACCACCCTTAAGACTGTCATTCGCAGCAATCCCGGGTTGCTGTTGCTCAAGGATGGAACCATCATCAGAAAGTGGAGTCATAACGGTTTGCCCAAAAGTGCCGAGTTGGTTGAGCCTCTCGTCAAGGCGGAGATAGGGCGTCCGGCGCCCGACACCGTGGGCAAAATTGTCGCGCAGGTGCTGGCTTGGTTTTTTATACCCCTCATCTTGCTCACCTTGGCCGATCGTGCTTGGGCTTGGAGTGGCAGACTGAGACGCAAGACGAGGAATATGAGCGATAAGCGAGAGGGAACAGTTGAAAACGAATAGTGATATAATACAATCAAGAAATTTAATTTTAAAAAGCAATAATAATGAGAAAGAAAATTGTAGCAGGAAACTGGAAAATGAACAAAGATCTGCAAGAAGGCGTGGCATTGGCTAAGGAAATCAACGACATGCTTGTTGCAGACAAACCCAATTGTGAGGTGGTGATATGCACACCGTTCATCCATCTGGCCAAAGTGGCCGAGGTGTTAGACGAGAAAGTGGTGGGCTTGGGCGCCGAGAACTGCTCTGATAAGGAGAGCGGCGCTTACACTGGCGAGGTTTCTGCGTCTATGGTAAAGTCTACTGGTGCACAATATGTGATACTCGGGCACTCTGAAAGGCGCCAATACTATGGTGAGACGGCAGCCATCCTCAAGGACAAGGTGGCTTTGGCGTTGGCCAATGGCTTAAAAGTGATTTTTTGCTGTGGCGAGACTCTTGAGGAGCGCGAGGCCGAAAGGCAAAACGAGGTGGTAAAGGCCGAGTTGGAAGGGTCTGTTTTTCATCTTTCATGTGATGAGTGGAAGAACATCGTTTTAGCCTATGAGCCTATCTGGGCAATTGGCACTGGCAAGACCGCCACGTCTGACCAAGCCGAGGAAATGTTGGCCTACATTCGTTCTATTGTGGCCGAAAAATATGGCAAAGAAGCAGCTGACAACACTTCTATCTTATATGGAGGAAGCTGCAAGGCGAGCAACGCCCCCGAGCTTTTCGCCAAGCCTGACATCGATGGTGGTCTCATTGGTGGTGCCTCGCTGAAGGCGCCCGATTTCAAAGGCATCATCGACGCATGGAAAAAATAATGACAAGGACCGTTGATTGATATTGGGAGATCTGGGCTGGAGGGCGAAAGCCTGTATGCTAAACTCGCTTAGCGATCGCTCTCCAGCTCGTTATTCCCATTTTAGCCGAATGAAATGCACGGAAGATGACATGCCATTGCGGTCGTGGCGTGAATGGATTTAAGTTCGATACTCTATGAATAGAAAGAAACATGTAGCCCTTGGCATGATGATCTGGTGCTTGGCTCTCAATGCCGAGGCACAGACTTTTCTTGACCATTTAAGACATAACAAAGACGCAAAAGGTAAGGTCACTGTCACCCAAAGCACCACAATAGATGAACTTGTGAACCATTTAGGCGCGACGGCAACACTATCCAAACCAGTGAATAGTCCGTCGGCAGGTGGCGCCACAGCCACCAAGCCTGTACAGGGCGTGACGAAACCACATGAGAAAGCGTCGGAATATGCACCTGCTCATCATAATGTCGACACGGGTAAAACTTTTGGAAGCACTTCGCACGTAACCGCCAAGCCTGAGAAAACAGAAATAGAGGTTGAGGCTCCAGTGGTGGATATGAGCAAAAAGGTGATGCGTGGCAGCAGAAAAATCAGTGGCTACAGAGTGCAGGTTTTTGCTGGTGGCAATACGCGCAACGACAAGTTGAGAGCTCAACAGATAGGCAATGCCGTTAAGCTGCAATTTCCTGAAGAGCCGATTTATGTGCACTTTTATTCGCCAAGATGGATTTGCCGTATGGGAAACTATCGCACTTACGCAGAGGCAAACCGTGTGTTGAGACGCATTAGGGGCATGGGTTATCGGTCGGCGACCATTGTAAAAGGCAAGATAACGGTGCAATATTAGTGTTTCCGTGAAGGTAACATTCACATTTAATTATTATACAATATCTACATTATACCTATAATACTATGATTTTGGAACCAGGATACCGCAAGGGGTTAGATGAACTTGCGGCCCATTACAAGGAGATTTTGAAACTTTTGGGCGAGGATCCAAGTCGTGAGGGGCTTGTAAAGACTCCCATGCGCGTGGCTAAAGCCATGCAAACACTTACTCGTGGCTATTTCGAGGATGCCCATCAGGTGCTTAGGGATGCCCTTTTCAAAGAAGATTACAACCAGATGGTCATCGTCAAGGACATCGATTTCTATTCTATGTGCGAGCATCATATGTTGCCATTCTACGGCAAAGCGCACGTGGCCTATATCCCAAATGGGTATATTACAGGCTTGAGCAAGGTGGTTCGCGTGGTAGATATACTCAGCCACAAGCTTCAAGTGCAAGAGAGACTGACCCAACAAATCAAGGATTGCATCCAAGAGACACTCCAACCGCTTGGCGTAATGGTCGTCATAGAGGCCAGTCACATGTGCATGCAGATGCGTGGCGTGGAAAAACAGCATAGCGTTACTACTACCTCTGACTTTTGCGGGGCTTTCAACCAAGCTAAAACGAGGGAGGAATTTATGAATCTTATAAGACAGAAATAATGATGAAAAAGTTAGCTTTATTCTTGACTTGTGCCATCGTTGTATGTAGCATGGCATCTTGTTTGGATGACGACAACACCCAAAACGTGTTGACACAGGAGAAAATGAATGCAGCCGTCAAGACAATGGAAGGCACTTATCACGGCAAAATGGTGTATACGTCAGACCCAAGACAGATCCCTGACACGATTAAAAACATTACTTGGACAGTGGACTCTGTTATCACCATTAAAGACTTTCCACGAAGTATTTTCTCCCAAAGTTTAACGCCACAAGCCAACCCGCAGCTTTTGGATGCCTTGAAGAACTTGCCCAATGAGGACTTAAAATGCAACATTGGCTTTTACAGCGTTGAGGACGACTTGTACACTCTAAACGTGATGCCACATAATATTGATTTCAAATGGAAGGTTGATAATACGGAGCACGATAGCCATATTGTCTTCTTTAATGGCAATGAGACGTCTGTTGGCATTTTCAAGATATCTACTAAGGAGATGGTATTTATGATGAACACGTATGCGTTGTATATTGACAAGGTGACGCAGACGAGCGACTTGTTCCGCAGAACCGTTTTTAAACTAATAGCAACATCAAAAGGTTAAGTCCATGAAGTTTATTTCCTGGAATGTAAATGGGCTTCGCGCATGTGTCAAGCCCAAGACCGACAAGGAGGGAAATGTCGTTAGCGAGGGCTTCGAGAAAGTTTTTAAGAGCCTCGATGCAGATTTTTTCTGTCTTCAAGAAACCAAGATGCAGGCTGGCCAGCTAGACTTGGAGTTTGAGGGGTACCATTCTTTTTGGAACTATGCCGTGCGCAAAGGTTATAGCGGTACGGCTATCTATGCTCGCCATGAGCCATTGAGCGTGATGCGAGGGATGGGCATTGAGGAGCACGACCAAGAGGGAAGAGTTATCACGTTGGAGTATCCCACGTTTTATTTAGTCACTGTTTACACCCCCAACTCTCAAGAAGCTTTGCCTGATGAGGTCAAGCCCAGACGGCTAACGTACCGTATGGAGTGGGAGGATGCGTTCAGAACGTATTTGAAAAAACTTGACGAGCACAAGCCTGTCATTGTTTGTGGTGACCTGAACGTAGCTCACGAGGAGATAGATATCAAAAATCCCAAGACCAATCGTAACAACGCTGGCTTTACCGATGAGGAGCGGGGCAAGATGACGGAGTTGCTCGGGGTGGGCTTTATAGACACTTTTCGAACAATGTATCCAGACCAAGTGACGTACAGTTGGTGGAGCTACCGCTTCCGGGCACGTGAGCGAAACACCGGTTGGCGGTTGGATTATTTTCTTATGTCTGATCGATTGCGAGAGAAAATGATAGATGCCAAGATACACACGGAGATTTACGGCAGTGACCATTGCCCTGTGGAGCTGTTGCTTGACATACGTTGACTCGTTGGCACCGCGCGCCCATTTGGTGGTGCGTATGCCTTTGTCATAGACAAGTGGAATATCCTAACACATAAAAACCCACATTCTCACGAATGCGGGTTTTCCTTTTCTGTTTAGTAGTTATTATTGTATTATTTATTGTAAGAGAGATTTATTTTATGGTTTGAAATACTAAACTAAAGGATTTCTTTATAGTTTCTTCGTTAAAAACATCCTTTTCTTATTGTAAAAGGCTTTTAATCTCTGAGAGAGACCTTTTCTCTTGTGTTCCGTCAGGATTGGTTACCATGAAATAGTCAAATCTTGACTTCCCATCTTTGTATGCTATCACGGCGACACTTCCATTGCGCATGTGCAGTGTGAAATAACCCTCACGCTTACCATTCAGGTATTTGCCATTGAGTTTTTCTTTGCCATTAACGTAGTAGGTGGTCACGGATCCGTTGAAAATGCTGTTTTTGTCATTGCCAAGGTCAATAAAGTCGTAACCGCCTTCGGCCTTCAGCGTGCCGTCCATATAGTAGTCTGTGAAGACGTCTTCTTTCTTGTTGCCGTTGTTTTGAGTGAGCAACAGTCTGTAATAGGCTGCTTGATCTGCATGGCTAACCGAAGTTTGATCGGCTGCATAGTAAATGGTGTCTGCAACTACAACTGCTGTTTCGCTGACGTGCTTGCGTCCGAAACTTGCCATGGAAATGAGCATCATGGCTGAGATAAGTACGATATTTTTCATTTTTATTCCTCCTAAATATTAGGTTTGTTATAATTACGCTGCAAAGGTATACATAAAATGCTAACCGACCTAATTATTTAACAGTAATTTATAATTATTTTTCGTCGAATAAACAGTCGATAAAAATTTTTGCCTTTCAATTTAAAACTTTATCAATATTTGCAGATTTACTTACATATTGCAATAATGTATGAGTTTAAACAGGGAGAATAACGCTATTTAATATCAATGTGTCAGATTATAAGATGTATTTGTCATATAATTATTGGTAAAATATCGAAGAGAAATTAGTTTGTTTACGATATGGTTGTAAATATAAATTACCTATAAAACAGATTGCTATTAAACACCCTTTGATAACTTTCAATATGACAAAATAGTTTCTTTTTGCCTATCAATGAGATGGCAATTATTTGGGTGTTCATGACAATGAAAGGTCGGCTTAAATCTGCGCGTGTTTTATTTTGAAAGTTCTACGGTCTGTTTCCCGACATATTGCAAGTTAATATTGATATTTTTCATGCTGTTAACGCAGCACAATTATCAAAGTAACAAAAAATGACCACCTATCGTTTTCAACTTCGCTCAATTCTCTTAATTTGGCCTATGTTTCATTATGATATCTTTCAGGCTAGTATTTTGGCCAAAGACATCCAAATCTACCGGTATCGCTATACCGTCCACGATACCTTGGTCAGAGTGTTGCCAGATGGTAGGTTGGCCAATGCCGCTGATAATTGGCTCGTTCATGTTGTATCGCGCTAAGAACAACCGGTATTGATTGAAACGAGGTGCAAGGTTGGTATTGTAGAAATGGGCGTAGGAATAGATGATGGGTTGATTGTAATAGTGTTTCTCGATAAGTTGAGCCATCAGTTCCAAGCTGTCTTGAATTTGTTGTCTGGACCATCCTCTCACACCTTCTTGCTCCACGTCTATCATAGGCACGACAGTCTGTTTTCGACGGTCCACCACGCTGTAGAAATTTTTAAATTGCTCTCGCACGCTACTTTTTGAGGTTAGAAAATGGTATGAACCTATGGCAATCCCAGCCTTTAGGGCTTGATTTACGTTTGCGATATAGTTTGTGTCTATGATAGTTTGTCCTTCAGTGGCTTTGATATAGACAAATTTCACGCAGGTGTCGCATGCCACTCGTTGCCAATCGATGGCGCCTTGGTGGTGCGACACGTCAATGCCATCGTAGTCGAGCTTGAGATGCCGGTTGGCGGTGGGATGTAGCTCAATGTCTCCATCAAGTATTTTCTTGCCCGTCAGATGGTTCAAAAATGTGTCAGGAGCAATCAGGGCAATGACTATTATGCACAGGGCCATACCGATAATTGCCGATAAAGCCATGCGGCCAATCTTTTTCGTCCATCCCCTTCGATGCTTAAGATGTGTTTTTCTTGCCCATCTTTCATGGCTGTCGTTGTGGTGTTGATTTCGCCGAAGCCACCGCAGCTGCCAGTGATTTCCATGCTGATGGTTTTCGCAACCATGTCTGTGCGGCTGTCTGTGTGTGTGGGTCTTCGGACTTTTTGCCATGATTTAACCTGCTTTTTAAACAGAATATATTTTGTGTTGGGCCGGTGGTTTATTTTTTCAAGCGCACGAGCCTATTCTTTTCTCACCAAATTTCCCGAGAAATTTATCGTTTCTCTGTCGGATGAAGTAACGCTAAGGCTCACCTTGCCATCTTCGAATATCTCTATATAATAGGTGAGATAGTCTGAGTGATGCTGTGTTTTCAGTTCTACGCGCAGCTTTTTTTTCTTCTTTTTGTCTACAGTATAATACAGAATAGGCCCATCAAAGCAGAGTGGACTTTTGTTGTCGCCGTATGTATCTGCCCGATATGCGCGACCAAAGAATGGCAAGAAGCTGCGCAAACTGTCACCATCTACCTGGACAGAATAGTTTGAGGTGAGGAAGTGAGGCGTGAATGTCATTGGTGTCACGTAGTTGAACTCCATCGTGTAATTTTTGTTTTGGACAGAATGGCTTATCTCCGCAAATATTCTCTCCCGCTCGTCAGCTTTTTGTCGAGTAGTGGTCACCGTGGCACACCCTGTCAAGCAGCATGCTATGACAAGCAATTTTAGCACTGGTTTCATATTGTAATATTTTTGTCGCTAATATACTATTTTTTCGTGAGACTACTGCCTATTTAATCTTTTTTGTCATACATTACAGATTTGTCATTATATTTTGTCATGTAAAAGGTTGAGAAATAGATTAATTATTCATTTAATATTGCTACTTTTGTGTATTGATAATCATCATTAAAAACTTTCAAACATGAAACCTATCGTTTTAATTACTGGAGCCACCAGTGGTATTGGTGAGGCTTGCGCACGCAAGTTTGCCGAGGGTGGCTATCGCCTCATCATCACCGGTCGGCGTGATGAAAAGTTAGAAACTCTCAAGAACGGCCTTGACACCGATGTGTTGACACTGTGTTTTGATGTCCGAGATCGTGATGCCGCGCGTCGGGCGATTGAGACATTACCCGATGACTGGAAATGCATAGATGTGCTTATCAATAACGCTGGATTGGCGCAAGGGTTGGAACCCGAATATGAGGGAGACTACGGAGATTGGGACAGGATGATAGATACCAATGTCAAGGGACTGCTCACCATGACTCGTCTTGTCGTGCCGGGTATGGTGAGCCGTAATCACGGCCATGTCATTAATATTGGCAGTGTGGCTGGCGACGCTGCCTATGCGGGTGGAAACGTGTATTGTGCCACCAAAGCCGCCGTAAAGTTGCTTTCAGACGGTCTGCGCATAGACGTGGCGCATACGGCCGTGCGAGTTACTAACGTGAAACCAGGGCTGGTTCAGACTAATTTCAGCGCCGTGCGTTTTCACGGCGACGACCAGCGCGCTGCTGGTGTTTACAAGGGTATCAAGCCGCTCACTGGTGCCGATATAGCTGATGTGGCCTACTATGCAGCCTCCGCACCCGCGCATGTCCAGATAGCAGAGGTGCTCGTTTTAGCCACACATCAGGCCAACGGTAGCTGCATAGTGCGTCAATAAGAATGCGCCGTCGTGAGAGTATAGCCGATCGATACACCTAATTATAAGTGACATTTTGGGCATTGCAGTATCTTTGGCACAATCATTACTTCGGCTCAGCTGATATTTAATGGGGAGCAAAAGGCTCAGTAGGTATTTACTTTTGGGGGTGCCGCAGGTCCCTACGATTGCGGTAACCACGTAACTGCAAACAGGATAGAAACAGGAAGGCATGATGCAGGCTAAAAGTTCATACGTGTAAATTTCTACCGCGCCCGGCCGTTTCTTGTATCCGGCGCGGCTGTCTCCATTCATTCTTTTGCCCCCCATTCCTCTCCTCTTGTTCTTCAATTTATAAAATAAAATTACTGTTTTTTGATCATTTTTTTCGAGTCATCCAGAGCAAAAAGGGCTATCTTTTTTTGTCAAAACCAAGTCGAGCATTACCAAAAATCATAAGAGTGCTGCGATTGGTGCTTTCTCATAGCATGATTAGGCCTTATTGGCAGCGCGGAAGAGCCTCAATCACGCTGCGATTACAACCTTATCATCATGCCATTTGATACTCAACCGCAGACCACAAAATAGAAGAATAAAGGCTGTTTTTTAAAAGATGCTGAATGTCAGCTATTTACAAACTATCGCATATTTCGCGTATTTCGGACGAAGGCAAACTTATTTTTAAATAAGCGAATTTGAGAGGGTTGTTTGTTCAAATAATTGACTATTCCCATTTTTTTTAAATCCGCGTTCGGGATAAGCAGGTTTCTAAAGAGAAAAACCGAAAATGCGTAAACATTCTGTCGTCATCTTGAAGCGTACACACGCCCCATTCGCCCCTCTGTACATGGTGAGCATCTCTTCAAAAAACATACAAGCATTTATTGTACCAATGGATTAATCTCAATAGCAACATGAAACTCCATACTTTTTCTACTGAGCAAAAAAAATCTCCGCTACCCATGAGGATAGCGGAGATAGATGTTTTTTGTTTTATAGTTCTGTCAAGTTTTACTGAATGTACACTACTGCCAATCGGTTGGAGGTTGTGCCCTGCACGCCCTTGCCAGTGGCTTGGTCAACAATAACGCCCTTGTTGGTCAGATACTTGGCTACAACGTCGGCGCGAGCCTGCGACAATTTGTCGTTGATTTCCTTAGAACCCTCTGGCGATGCTGTTCCGACCACTTCCACGTGGCTGCCCGCCTTCACGTTGTTAAGCGCTTTCTTGGCGCCATGCGTCAAATCGGCCTTGCCCTGTGCGAATGTGACAAAGATAAGATTTTCCACTTTCACGGTCTTGGCTACAGGTTGGGAAACCTTTTTCACCACCTCTTTCACCACGGTCTTAGGCTTCTTGGCCAATTCGTTGCGAAGGTCGTTGATGGTGGCGTTCAAAGCGTCGATCTCGTTTTGGTCGCGCAATTTGGCGATGGTGAAGTTGTGTGTGCCGTTAGAGTTGGCGAACTTGTAAACGAAACCAGCGTTGAGTTGAACGAAAGATTTATTGATATTGTATTCCACGCCATCGTATCCGAAGCCATTAAGACCCCATATCACGGCTGGCTCAACGTAGAACTGCCAAGCCTTGTTCTCGCCAAAATTGAAAGCTAAATCCAATCCAGCTTTTGAGGTCAGGCTGTTTGTCCTAACAATATTTTGGCTCTTGGCAAGCAAATTCTCTGTCTTGTTCTTTTTTAAGTCAGAGCCTACATATCCATCGTGGTGGCCAAACACGTGGCCCCAACCAAGCCCATATATACCGCTTATTTCAAAAGCGCGAGGCTCGCCGGTGTAACCACCGAACCAGTTGCTCAAGTTTACGGTTCCCAAGAGGCTTGTGTTGATAGCGCGAGCGACTGTACCTACAGACTCCCAAGGTTTGTTGGAGAAATACACGTTGCTCTCAACCGCAAGGCCAAAGACGGGGGTGAAATAGCGACCGAGACGAAGACCGGCATTGGGATTTAAGTCTTTCATCCATGCGTGTCCTGTGGACTTGGTTGCTACACCACCATTTATTCCAACATAAACGTTATCAAATGTCTTGCTTTCGTTGACTGTCTGTGCAGTCATAGATGCTGCCACCATTCCGACAGCCATCAATGTAAATAATCTTTTCATAATCTTCTTTTTAAGATTTTGCTTTATAGTCAAATGTATGAACTGTTTGCAAAATAACGTAAAAACTATCTTAACGCCAAATATTTTGCCTTGTCAAGGGTGATTTATATTGTAATTTAAATAAAAAACTGTTACATTTTGCATTTATTAACAAAATAATGATTGTAACCGACACAAAGGCTTTCTATCACTATTTGCGAGTTGGGGAGGAGTGAATGTATAAAGATAGGGGATTAGGCGGTCTGGCTATATAGGGAGTGTTTGATGGTAAAATCATCTCCACGGCCCAAAGATATTCTTTGGACTGTGGTTATGTTTAGCGTTGGGGATACTTGGTGTTTTACGCTTCAAGCTCCTCTGGTTTTATGGGCTTTGGTGCCCCATATGGAATGGTATGACTTTTTGGTGTCCCTTTACAGCTCTATAATACGCACGGTGTAGGGTGGCAATGTCATGTTTGGACCATCTACTTTGCTTTTGCTGATTTTGGCGTGTTTTTCGTTTACTTTCCCAGACAGTTCCTCGTAAGTGGCTCCTGCCGGTATAGGCAGTCCCTCAATGTTGAGAGAGAGATGGGCTGGCAGGGCGTTGATGAGCTTGAGATAAGTTTTGCCGAGCTTGGTGTTTTTGACAATCGATGCGGCTACTCGATATCTAAGGTTGTCTTTAATTTTGAAATCTGACGCTATGTATCGGTCACCCCAATAGTTGCCCCATAATCGCTGTACGTGATAGCTTGGTGTGAGGTGGGTGATACTGTCATTATTAAAATATATCAGGTCAGGGTTCCAATTGGAATAACGCTCTTTGCAAAGTAGGGGCGCGTAGCTTGACATGACAACTACGTCGCCATTGCGCTCGAGCGAGCAGAGGTGCATGGCCTCGACCAGCGCACTTTCGTGCGTGGTGGAGCGTGAAGCCCATTCGCCTAAATAGACTTTTGGCCCCATGCGGTCGTAGCTGTCATAATAGTCTTGATGGTGCATGAACCATCCCGTAGACTCGTAATAGTGCTCGTCCACCATGTCGATGATGTCTTTGTGGGCGTTGGCAAACTTCCATCCCTCGATGTAGTCGGCCGAAGGCTCGTGGGACGGACCCACCGTGCCGCAAATGACAATATCGGGATATTTGGCCTTGATGGCTCTACATATCATTTCGCAGCGTTCCTCGAATACGGTGGAGATGATGTCTTCATTGCCGATACCTATATATTTGAGGTTGAAAGGAGCTGGATGCCCAGCGTCTGCCCGCATTTTAGCCCATTTGGAGGTGCTCGGATCGCCGTTGGCCCATTCTATCATATTGATCAGTTCTTGGCAGTAAGCAGGTATGTCTGCCATTGGTAAGCCACCCATTTGACCGCCATATCCATCAGCGTTTGGGCGTGAGTTTTGGCATGGAACGCCCGCTGCGAGCACTGGCAGCGGCTCGGCGCCAATGTCCTCACAAAACTGGAAATACTCCAAAAAGCCCAATCCACGTGTTTGATGGTAGCCCCAGATATTAGGCGCGGGTTTGCGATCTTGCCAAGTACCTACCGTTTCGTTCCATCTATAGATGTTGTCCAATCCTTGCCCATGAGTCATGCAGCCTCCCGGGAAGCGCACAAATTTGGGGTGCAACGCCGCGATTGCTTCGGCAAGATCTTTGCGAAGGCCGTGCCCTTTGAATGTTTCGGATGGAAAAAAACTTACCATGTCAATATCAACATTGCCTGTCTTTAATGGCGTAAGAGCCAATCTGACGTTGCCTTTCATCGCTTTTTTGTCAACGATGAGCTTGGCAGAGTATCGGTTCCAGCCTTGTCCCTCAGTCTTTATCTTGGTTTGCGCCACCACGCCTCGGTCTCCAATGAGCGCGACGAGCACTTGGTTTTTATCCGTGTTCTCATTGCGTATGTATACAGAAAAATCGAATTGTTGTTGGGGAGTGGCCGTGATGCCATCCCACCCTATATTATATAAGGTGTCGCGCCGGGCTAAAGACACATAGTTGGGATTGTTCTTGCTAAGCGGTATGGCTCGTTCGACGCGTATGGGGCTGTTTGATTGCCAAGCCGTGGTGGCGCTCCAGCCGTGGCGGTCGGTCTCTGAGTATTCGAAATCTCGGTTTTGAATAAGCTCGGCGTAGAGACCTCCGTCAGCCGCATAGCTTATGTCCTCGAAGAAAACACCTGTGAGTTTATCGCTGATGCGTTTGGTTTGGTTAGTTTTGACGACGAGAGTGGCGTTCACGTTGTTGCCAATGGACGCAAACCTTGACGCGTCGTTGAGCATGGTCTCGCCACTGATGGCTACATCGTGTGCCAAGGCCATTTGGTAGTTGAGGATATAATCCAAATGCACTTTTGGCACATCGAAAAGGTTGCCTTGATGTGTATGTCCCGCCACGGTGGCCGTGTCGCGCATCCAAGCCACCTCGTCAATGGTGCTAAGGCCGGGTGTCTCGGTGAATTTTCGGAATTGCTGGTTGGCTTGAACGTAGTGACGCGAGCCATCCTTGCCTTTGTAATAGATGTCAAAAGTGCCATCATCCATCTGAAAGATGATGGGCTTGAGGGCCCCTTTCTGCGACACGCGCGGATAATCTTGTGGGCGCCATGTTACCAAATCCTCGCTATATGCGGCGGCGAAGCATGGAGAATAGTTGTTGACGCTAAACACTAACCGCCATGTTCCGTCTGTAGCATGCAGCACATAGGGGTCGTGCATCTTTTTTTCCGCACCCCATTGGGCGTAGTCGGAACCGCAAACTTTGCCGGCGTCGCACCATGACTGAGTGTCGGTGAGATAGGCCACATGCAGTCCTGCCGTTTCGCCGGGAGAATAAACAAATATTTGGCAGGTGGTATCGTTACCCAAAATTTGATATGCTGGCTGTTGGAATTGCGCATCAACAGACATTGAGAGTGTCACGCACAATACCAATAAAAAGAATTTTTTCATACTTAGGAAGTTGTTGTTTGGATATGCAAAGATAGCCTTTTCTTAATAAAAGGCAAAAAGAAAAGTCTTGAAAACGCTTAAAATAAAATCCTTTGGCAAGATGCTTTTATGTGCCTATGGCCTGCGAGCGTGCGAGTAACTGCATGATGTGGGCACATGCGCTGGAAAATGGGGATGCCGTAGTTCAAAAGTTTCTTAAAACCACGACGTTTGACATCATTTTTAATATACTTTAGTAAGTATGTTTGCCTGCTTTTGATATAAAGTTGTATTTTTGCATCACAATAGAAATAAAGAAAAAACAAGATATTATGGCAGAATCAGTGGATATTCGCGAGTTAAACATTAGAATTGAGCGACAAAGCAGTTTCGTGACCAACTTGGTATCAGGAATGGATCAAGTGATAGTGGGTCAGAAACATTTGGTAGACATGTTGCTCATCTCCCTGCTTAGTGACGGGCACATCTTATTGGAGGGCGTGCCCGGATTGGCCAAGACATTGGCCATAAAAACATTGGCACAGCTCATAGACGCAGATTTCAGTCGTGTGCAGTTCACGCCCGATTTGCTGCCGGCGGATGTCATAGGAACAATGATCTACTCGCAGAAAGAAGAGAAGTTTCAAGTGAAAAAAGGCCCGGTGTTTGCCAATTTCGTGCTTGCCGATGAGATAAACCGTGCACCGGCCAAGGTGCAGAGTGCTCTTCTGGAGGCCATGCAAGAGCACCAAGTGACCATCGGCGAGACCACGTTCGGTTTGCCCAAGCCATTCTTGGTGATGGCTACGCAAAACCCTATTGAGCAAGAGGGTACCTATGAGTTGCCCGAAGCCCAAGTGGACCGTTTCATGTTAAAAGTCATTATAGATTACCCCACGTTGGAAGAGGAGAAACTTATCATACGCGAGAACTTGCGCAGCAACCTACCCGAGGTGCGCCCGGTGGCCACGGCAGCCGAGATTATGAACGCCCGCGAGGTGGTGGGACAGGTTTATATAGACGAGAAGATAGAGCGCTATATCGCCGACATTGTTTTCGCTACACGCTACCCAGACCGCTACGCGCTACCAGAGCTCAAGGAGCTGATCACCTATGGCGGCAGCCCACGCGCCAGCATCAATCTGGCCAAGGCTGCACGTGCCTATGCTTTCATCAAGCATCGCGGCTACGTGGTGCCAGAGGACGTTCGCGCCATAGCCCACGACGTGCTGCGCCACCGGGTGGGGTTGAGCTACGAGGCAGAGGCCGCCAATGTGAGTGGCGAGGAAATCGTTAGCAAGATCATCAACAAAATAGAGGTGCCCTGATGCGACGGGCCCTGTGAGTGAGTGGCTTTCAAGCTGCTCGATAGTCTATAGAACGACAAGGCTTGGCGCTCGGACAATGCTCGCCAAGCACGTTTCAAGCGCAATGATTACCGAATGGAGACAACCGAGATATTAAAAAAGGTACGGAAGATAGAGATTAAGACCCGTGGTTTGAGTCAAAACATCTTTGCCGGGCAATACCACACAGCCTTCAAGGGTCGTGGCATGGCGTTTTCCGAGGTTAGAGAATACCAATTTGGCGATGATGTGCGAGACATAGACTGGAATGTGACGGCGCGTTTCCATCGCCCATATGTGAAGGTCTTCGAGGAGGAACGCGAGCTCACCGTGATGCTACTCATTGACGTTTCTGGCTCGCTGGAGTTTGGTACTTCACGGCAGATGAAGCGAGACATGGCCACGGAGATAGCTGCCACCATTGCGTTCTCTGCCATACAAAACAACGACAAGATAGGTGTGATATTCTTCTCGGACAGGATAGAGAAGTACATTCCGCCCAAAAAAGGTCGCAAGCACATTCTTTACATCATTCGCGAGTTGCTCGATTTCCACCCTGAGAGCTGCAAAACCGATATAGGTATGGCTGTGGCTTTCTTGACTCGCATGATGAAGCGGCGTTGCACCTCGTTTGTGATTAGTGATTTTTATGACCGGAAGGATTTCTCCAAAGAAATTGAAATAGCCAATCGTAAGCATGATTTGATGTCCATTCAGGTGTACGACCCTCGGGCTAAGCAGTTGCCAAACGTTGGTTTGATGAAGGTGGTGGACGCTGAGACCGGGCATGAGATGGTAATAGACACCGCTAACGCCAAGCTGCGTAGAGCTCACACGAGCTATTGGCTGAGCCGCGAGGAGTCGCTCAAGCAGGTGTTTTCTCGTAGCCGTGTAGACTGGACGTCCATTGCCACGAACCAAGACTTCGTTAAATCGTTGCTCATACTGTTCAAGCAGCGGACTTAGCGGTTTCGGAAGTAAAACTCAATGGCTTGATGATAAAGCAATATAAGAAAATGAATAAAACTGTTCGCGACATATTGATACTGTTGGCTCTTGCTGTCTCGCTGCCTGTAGGGGCGCAGGTGGTTGTTGAGCAGACGGTCGACTCCGTGGGTATTCTCATTGGCCAGCAAGCACATTTGCGGCTCGGTGTGACTATGCCCAAAGGCTCGAGATTGGTTTGGCCTGCCTTGAAGGCCTCCCAATATGTCGTACCGGGGGTAGAGGTGGTGAGCGTGGTGGATGGTGATACATTGACCGCTGACAACAATCGGGTAAGGTTGGAACGCACCTACACCATCACTTCATTTGATGAAAATCTCTACGCTATACCAGCTTTGACCGTCAAAGTGAATGGCAAGGCGTATCAAGGTGGTACGGCCGCGCTCAAGGTCATTACCATGGACGTAGACACTTTGCACCCCAATCAATTCTTTCCACCAAAGGATGTGCAGAACAATCCTTTTCAATGGTCAGAGTGGAGTCCTTTTTTCTGGCTGTCGTTATTGGTGATAGTATTAGCGTTGGCAGTTTTTTACCTCGTCATAAGATTGCGTGACAATAAGCCCATTATCACTCGTGTGCGCATTGTGAAGCATGAGCCACCTCATCAGCGCGCACTCAACGCTATTGAAAAAATAAAAGCCGAGCACATGCAAACAAGTGAGGACCAGAAAACTTACTATACAAGGCTTACCGATACGCTTCGCCAATACATCCGAGATAGATTTGGCTTTAATGCCATGGAGATGACGTCTCGAGAGATTATAGAGCGTCTGCAGATTGCGGGGGATTCCAAAATGCTCGATGAGCTGACCGAACTGTTCACCACAGCAGACCTTGTCAAGTTTGCTAAATACTCGACATTGATCAACGAGAACGACCTCAATTTGGTGAATGCCGTGAACTTCATCGACAGCACGAAAGTGGAGGGACAGGCTACCGAGGAAAAAATTATGCTACAACTATCGGATGACGATAAACGAAAACGACAAGGACGCCTTACCATCAAGGCACTGCTTTGGCTGTTGGTGATTTCCATCACCGGACTGCTTGCTTACATTATATATAATGTGTATTTGTTGATGATTTAGCTGCAACGCCATTCGTAGCGCCTGATTAAAAGTAAATTGTGTAAATGGAATTTGCAAACAAGGAATATTTTTTATTGCTCCTGCTGCTCGTGCCCTACGTGTTGTGGTATTTTTTGTATCGCAAGCGTAAGGAACCCTCCATGCGTATGAGCGACACTTATGCCTATCTCGCAGCTCCTAAGAGCTGGCGTGTTAGAATGCTGGCCGCTCCCATGCTGCTACGATGCTTGGCGTTCGTGTCTATAGTATGCGCTCTCGCACGCCCACAAACACACAACTCATGGGGCAACAAGACCGTGGAGGGTATAGACATCATGCTCGCCATGGATGTGTCCACGTCCATGTTGGCTGAGGACCTCAGGCCCAATCGCATGGAAGCGGCCAAGGAAGTGGCGTCGGAGTTTATATCTGGCAGGCCCAACGACAATATAGGCCTGACAATATTTGCGGGTGAATCTTTTACACAGTGCCCGCTCACCACCGACCACGGGTCATTGCTCAACCTGCTGCATAACGTGCGTACCGACATCGCCGCTCGTGGACTTATACAGGACGGCACCGCCGTGGGCATGGGCCTGGCCAACGCCGTGTCGCGTCTCAAGGGCTCCAAGGCCAAGAGCAAGGTAGTGATCTTGCTCACGGATGGCAGTAACAATATGGGCGACATATCGCCGCTCACCGCCGCCCAGATAGCCCACTCCATGGGAATAAGGGTCTATACCATTGGCGTTGGCACAAATAAGGTGGCACGTTACCCCATGCCGGTGGCCGGAGGAGTGCAGTATGTGAACATACCTGTAGAGATAGACACGAAAACATTGGGCGAGATAGCAACCCTTACCGAGGGCAATTTCTACCGCGCCACAAACAATAAAGAGTTGAAACAGATTTATCGCGACATTGACCAGCTGGAGAAAACCAAGATGAATGTAACAAAATTCTCCAAGCGTTACGAGGCTTATCAGCCTTTCGCGCTTGCCGCAGTGCTGTTCCTCTTGTTAGAATTACTTCTCCGCAATACGATATTCCGCCGTATTCCATGATGAGAATGGCATGCCATATAGTGGCATTGGTTGATAAAAAAGAATTGATATGCTGAGATTTGACACTCCTATATATTTATGGATGTTATTGGTTGTCCCCGCGCTCATGGTCATCAGAGTGATTGTGAACCGGCGACAGCTCAAACGACAAAAGCGGTTTGGCGATCCCAAATTGCTCAAATTGCTGACGCCCGATGTGTCGCGCTTTCGCCCATTGGTCAAGTTCAGCTTGCTGCTTGGCGCTCTCGCAGTGGTGATTATCATGTTGGCGCGACCACAAATGGGTTCGAAAATTCAACACGAGAAACGCAATGGCATAGAGGCTATCATCTGCATGGATATCTCAAACTCCATGAAAGCCGAGGATGTGGCGCCGAGCAGGTTGGACAAAAGCAAGATGCTCGTGGAGAATTTGGTGGACCATTTCACCAACGACAAGATAGGCTTGGTGGTCTTCGCTGGCGATGCTTTCGTGCAATTGCCTATCACGAGCGACTATGTTTCGGCCAAGATGTTTTTGCAAAATATAGACCCTTCGCTTATTGAGACACAGGGAACGGATATTGCCCGAGCCATAACGGTGGGTATGCGCAGCTTCACGCAACAAGAAAAAGTGGGGCGGGCCATCATCGTCATCACTGATGGCGAAGACCATGAAGGTGGTGCCGCCGAGGCCGCTGCCGAGGCGAGGAAGCGCGGCATCAATGTGTTCATCCTCGGCGTGGGCAGCGTGAAAGGGGCCCCCATACCTACTGGGAATGGAGGATACATGACCGATGCCACTGGGCAAACTGTTATGTCTGCGCTCAACGAGCCAATGTGCCAAGACATTGCCAAGGCTGGTAGTGGCACATACATACATGTGGACAACACCTCAGATGCACAAGAGCAACTCAACGACGAGCTGACCAAGCTGCAAAAAGGTGAGACAAACTCGGTGATATACAGCGAGTATGATGAGCAGTTCCAAGCGTTTGGCATTCTTGCCGTACTTCTTCTCATTGCTGAGATATGCGTGATGGAAGCCAAGAATCCCTTATTAAGGAACGTGTCGCTGTTTAAAAAGAAGTGAACCATCTTATGAAAACTATTCAATACATACTCATGGCACTTTTCTTGTCGCTTTGTGCCCAAACTGTGGATGCGCAGAGCGACCGGCAATTCGTGCGCAATGGCAATAAGTTCTATCGTGAACAGAACTATGCCAAGGCCGAGGTTGAGTACCGCAAGGCGTTGGGGAAAAACGCTTCCAACACCCAAGCAATGTACAATCTGGGATGTGCGCTGTTGCAACAACAAAAAGATTCGGCTGCCATCACGCAGTTTGAGACTGCCGGAAAGACAGAAAAAGCTCATCTGCGCAAGGCTATGGCTTATCACAACATAGGCGTTATCTGTCAGAAACGACAACTGTATGCTGAGGCTATCGAAGCGTATAAAGAGAGCTTGCGCCACAATCCCAACGATAATGCCACACGATATAATCTGGCCCTGTGCAAGCGTCTTGCCAAAAAGCAGCCCCCCAAAAACAACAACAATAACAAAAACGACAAGAACAAAAAGGACAACGATAAGAAACAACAACAACAAAACAAGCAAAACCCTAACAAAAACGAACGGAATGAGCAGCGTCAACAGAACAAGGAACAGATGAGCAAAGACAATGCTGAGCAACTGTTGAATTATGCCATTCAAGAAGAAAAAGCAACACAGCGACGCTTGAAGCAACAGCAACAACAGCCGCAGCGCCGACGGTTGCAGAAAAATTGGTAAAACATCAGCAATGACACGTTGTATATTACATATTTTTCTCACATGCCTGTGCTTTGTATGCGGAATAACGAATACGCAGGCACAAATATCTGTATCGGTGCCCTCACGGGTCTCGACGGGTGAGAATTTTCGACTTTCGTTTACCATCAACACACAAGATGTTGAGGGTTTCAGAGTAGGAAATATCCCCGGAGGATTAGAAGTGATAGCCGGTCCATACACATCGCAACAGTCAAGCTATCAGGTAGTTAATGGACACACGAGTAGTTCGTCGTCTATCACTTATACCTATACGCTTTATGCCGACAAGCCTGGCACCTATACCATTCCTGCTGCCCACGCCAAAATCAACGGCAAGGCTGTGTCGTCGCGTACTGTCCGTGTCACGGTTTCTGGCTCGTCACGCTCCAATGGTGGCGGTGTTCCGCCTATGCACCAAGACGATGGGGGAGACAACACTATGCGCTCGGCTGGTTCGCCAATATCTGGCAAGGACCTGTTCATCAAAGTTTCAGCCAGTAAACGTAGGGTGCACGAACAAGAACCAGTGCTGCTTACCTATAAAGTTTATACCCTCGTCGACCTTACGCAGCTTGAGGGCAAGATGCCCGACTTGACGGGTTTTCACACTCAAGAGGTGCCGCTGCCTCAGCAGAAGAGTTTTAAGATGGAACGAGTTAACGGTCGGGCATACCGCTCCGTGACGTGGAGCCAGTATGTCATGTATCCGCAGATGACAGGGAAGTTGGAAGTGCCAAGTATCACTTTCAAGGGCATCGTGGTGCAACAAAATCGCGCGGTGGATCCATTTGAGGCATTTTTCAATGGTGGTTCTGGTTATGTAGAGGTCAAACGAGAAATCAAGGCACCCGGACTCACTATACAGGTAGACCCTCTACCCAAAAAACCGGAAAACTTCTCGGGTGGCGTGGGCAGGTTTAACATCTCTTCACAACTAAGCAAAACCGATGTTCAAGCGGGCGATCCTATTACCATGCGAGTGGTGGTTAGTGGCGTAGGCAATCTTAAACTTATCAAGGCTCCAGACATAAACTTACCCAAAAACTTTGACAAGTACGATCCAAAGATTACTGATAAAACCAAACTCACGGCCAAAGGCGTGGAAGGAAACATGGTATACGATATTCTGTTTGTGCCTCGCCAACAGGGGCATTACACAATTCCTGCCATCGAGTTTGTGTACTTTGACGTGCAAACCAACGCTTACAAGACGCTTAGAACCAAAAGTTTCTCTATCAATGTGGCAAAGGGAACAGGAAAAAATGCCACTGCGGTCTATGACAATCCAAAGGATAACGATATACACGATATTAAGCATGGTGAGGCTTCCTGCTCTGTTTCTGGCGTGCGATTTGTTGGCAGTGGCACCTACTGGGTGTGTTTGCTGTTGCCACTAATAGGCTTCATCGTGTTGCTTATATTGTTCCACAAGCGTGCCGTGGAGCGCGCGGACATCATCAGTTTACGTAAAAAGAAGGCTGATAGCATAGCTCGCGCTCGACTGAAAAAGGCTTCACAACTCATGCACGCTGGTCGTGGCGATGCCTTTTACGATGAGGTTTTGCGAGCGTTGTGGGATTATGCTGGCAGCAAGCTCATTATGCCCGTGGAACAACTATCCCGTGATAACATAGCCGAAACCTTCGCTCAACACGATGTTCAGCAAGAAACAATCGAAAAATTTCTCTTGGCACTCGACGCCTGCGAATATGAGCGCTACGCCCCCGGCGACGCTTCTGGCAACATGGGCAAGACCTATACAGCCGCCGCTGTGGCCATCAGTGAGATAGAGGATGTAATGAAGAAGAAACGTAAACTATGACAATATATCATTTTAAAGTATTAAACAATAGGTTCAGGAGTATTCTTCTGACGGTCATGCTGTTGTTGTGCGTGCCGCTTTTCGCATCGGCAGTCACCAAGCAAATGGCAGATTCTGCTTATCAAAAGGGTGATTACCAGCAAGCGATCATAGACTATCAATACTTGTTAAAACAGGGTACTTCTGCCGAACTTTATTATAATCTTGGCAATGCCTACTATCGTTCTGACAGTCTTACCATGGCTATCTTGGCCTATGAGCGAGCGTTGTGGCTTTCGCCCGGCGACAAGGATATTAGGTTCAACTTGCAGTTTGCGCGCTCAAAGACCATTGACAAGCTCACGCCAGAGAGCGAGGTGGTGTTTGTCACGTGGTATCGTGGCTTGGTTAATCTAACCAATGCCAACGTTTGGGCCTACATCAGCATTGTGTCCATTATCTTGGCATTGTTGCTTGTGTTGATATATCTGTTTGTACCCCACATGCTTTGGCGCAAGGTAGGTTTCTTTGGTGGCATGACTTTCTTCGTCTTTTTCATATTTTCCACTCTTTTTGCTTGGGATCAACACCATGCCTTTGTCAATCGTTCTGGTGCCATCATCATGGCCCCTTCGGTAAATGTGAAGAAAACGCCCTCTGCAAATGCCGAGGATGCTTTCATACTGCACGAGGGTACACGGGTGGATGTCACTGACACTAATATGAAATCATGGCGTGGCATACGTCTGCCCGATGGTCGTGAGGGATGGATACCCCCTGAACAATTGGAAATGATCTAAGGAGGATGGCTCTACTATCATCACAGTACAACATAATATCAACAATGTGGGCGGCGTCTTGTCAAGGTTAATGCTCCAGCCCCACCTTAACGCAGAACATAGTCGAGATGACTTTAGAATCTATTATTGAGTTCGACCAGCAGCTTTTGTTATGGTTTAATGGAAGCGATTCGCTGTTCTTGGACCGTATGTCTGACATGCTCACGTGGGGCTTTACGTGGACCCCCCTCTTCTTGGCGTTGTTTTTTCTCGTTGTCAAAAACAACGAGACTATGCCACAAATCGTGCTTGTGACATGTTGCGCTGGCCTGTGCATACTCCTTGCCGACGGTATGGCCGACGGCATCGTGAAGCCTTTGGTGGCGCGTCCGAGACCGGCAATGGACCCTTACCTCAAGTATCTTGTCGATGTGGTGGACGGTCATCGAGGCTCAGGCTTCAGCTTTTTCTCTGCCCATGCCGCCAATACTATGTCATTAGCGGTGTTTTTCAGCATGTTGGTGCGTAACCGACTGTTCACTGTAGTTATGGTGTTGTGGTCGCTACTCAATTGCTGGACACGTCTTTACCTTGGCCTGCACTATCCTGTCGACATCGTCTGTGGTTTGCTGTGGGGCATTGTGTCTGGCTTAATCAGTTATATGGTGTACCACAAATTTTATTATAAAATTAGTCCAAAGATCAACTATATATCTTCACACTACACGTCATCTGGCTATTCTATGGCCGATATTGACATGGTGGTTGTTGTCGTGGCTGGAACGTTGGCTATTGTGACGGTGCTCGCACTCACTGTCATTTGACACTTCGGACTATAGCATAAATTTATTTCTATGGATACAAAAAATATTCACATTTCCGACTTCAATTATGAGCTCCCTGACGAGCGTATCGCTAAATATCCATTGCCACAGCGTGATCACAGCAAACTCCTTGTCTACGATCGTGGCGAGGTGAGCGACGATGTGTTCCGTAACCTGCCCGACCATTTGCCCAAAGGTTCGCTAATGGTGTTCAACAACACCCGCGTGATACAGGCGCGCATTCATTTTCGCAAGGATACAGGCGCGCTCATCGAGGTGTTCTTGATGGAACCCACGTTGCCAGCCGACTACGAACAAATGTTCCAAACCACACACAAGTGCAGTTGGCTTTGCATGGTGGGCAACCTAAAAAAATGGAAGGAGGGTGCGCTGAATCGCTCGTTTGAGATAAAAGGGCATTCGTTCACACTCTCGGTCACTATGAATCGTGATAAAACCGCGGAGAGAGTGGGGGGTACCAACTATTGGATAGACTTCGAGTGGGACAACAACGACATTAATTTTGCGGATATATTGGAAAGCGTGGGTGAGTTGCCTATACCGCCATATCTCAATCGTGAAACGCAAGAGAGCGACAAGACCACTTACCAAACCGTTTATTCTAAAATAAAAGGCAGCGTGGCCGCTCCTACAGCTGGGTTGCACTTCACCGACGAGGTGCTCCGACGCATTGATGCTAAGGGTATCGTGCGCGACGAGTTGACGCTGCATGTGGGCGCCGGCACGTTTCGGCCTGTCAAGTCGGACACCATCGATGGGCACAACATGCACAGTGAATATGTTGTGGTGCACCGCCACACGCTCGAGCGCCTGCTCAATCACGATTGCCGCGCCATAGCCGTGGGCACCACCAGCGTGCGTACGCTCGAGAGCTTGTACTATATGGGCGCAAAGCTCGCCGCCAATCCAAATCTTTCTGAGGAGGAACTGCACGTTAACCAGTGGGAACCTTACGACCTACCGCACGATGCAGAGGGATTGGCGATTGTGAACGGAAAGGCCTTGCCCGTGCGCCAAGCCATCCAAAACATCTTGGACTATCTCGATCGCGACAAGATTGACGCGCTGCACTCAGGCACGCAAATCATCATAGCGCCGGGCTACACTTACAAGGTCGTGAAGATGCTTATCACCAATTTTCACCAGCCCCAGAGCACGTTGTTGCTTCTCGTGAGCGCCTTCCTCAAGGGCGATTGGCGCAAGGTTTACGACTATGCACTTGGGCACGACTTTCGCTTCTTGAGCTATGGCGACTCGAGTTTGCTCATTCCGTAGGTGTGTCATAGCTGTCGCAATTATTTTTTATTACCTTTGCACTTATTATGGAATTGAATTTATTAACAGACCAGCAAGCACATGATTTAAGAGAAATGATTGCCTCTGCGCATCATATACTGATCACCGGTCACTCACGGCCAGATGGTGACGCACTTGGGGCTTGCTTGGCTTGGAGTTATTATTTAGCTGATTGTTTTGGCAAGGAGTCCACGTTGATCGTGCCCAATGGTTACCCCGATTTTTTACATTGGCTGCCTGGCAATGAGCGTATCGTGCGGTATGACAAACGTCCTGACGATGTGAAGGCGATGTTTGACAAGGCTGATCTTGTTTTTTGCATAGACTACAATGCCCTGAACCGAGTGGACGAGATGGAGCAAACCCTGACAGAATGCAACGCACCAAGGGTGATGTTAGATCACCATCTCAACCCTACGCTGCCAACAATTTTATCCGTTTCAAAGCCAGACTTAAGCTCTTCTTCCGAGGTGGTGTTTCGTGTGGCATGGCAATTGGGCGATTTTAACAAGCTTGACAAGAAGTTTGCCACATGTGTTTATTGTGGTATGATGACAGACACGGGTGGATTTACCTTCAACTCCACGCGGCCAGAGATATACTTCATAATATGCCAACTACTCACCAAGCATATAGACAAAGACAAGATTTATCGCAATGTGTACAACAATTATAGCCAATGGGCCATCAGGCTGCGTGGCTATCTCATGTCACAGAAACTCAATGTCTTTGAGGATTTGCATGCGTCATATTTCACTTTGACGCGTAAAAACATACGAGATTACCATTATGTACGTGGAGATGGTGAGGGCTTGGTGAACGAGCCGCTACGTATTAAAGGCATGAAAGTTTCGGTTTCACTGCGTGAGGACGACCGTGTAGACAACAAGATTTGGGTGAGCTTGCGGTCTGTAGACAACTTTTCCGTGGAAGATATGGCCAAGCGTTTCTTTAATGGTGGAGGACATTTCAATGCCAGTGGTGGCCAGTTGGACTGCTCCATGGATGAGGCGGAGAGGATAACCCGTTCTGCATTTATGTACTATGCCGATATACTCAAGTGATGTCAGGGGTTTGATAGGTGTATCATCAAGCAAATAGTATATGATAAGCAATTAATCAAGGTTCTCTCGCAGTGAGATGTCATGTCTGTCTTTAGGCTCAGTAGAAAAAGCATGGCTTTTCATTTTGCTATTGAGATTAACCCCTTGGTACAATAAATAGCAGTATGTTTTTTGAAGAGATGTTCACCATGTACAAACATAGGTGGGGGCGAATGGTGTGTGTGTACGCTTCAAGATGACGACAGAATGTTTACGCATATTCGGTTTTTTTCTTTAAAAACCTGTTTATCCCAAACGCAGTATTTGAAAAATTAGAAATAGTCAATTATTTGAACAAACAACCCTCTCAAATTCGCTTATTTAAAAATAAGTTTGCCTTCGTCCGAAATACGCGAATTCTGCGATAGTTTGTAAATGACTGACATTCGGCATCTTTTAAAAAATAGCCTTTATTCTCCTATTTTGTGGTCTGCGGTTGAGTATCAAATGGCATGATGATAAGGTTGTAATCGCAGCGTGATTGAGGCTCTTCCGCGCTGCCAATAAGGCCTAATCATGCTATGAGAAAGCACCAATCGCAGCTATTTTATGATTTTTGGCAATGCGCTACTTGGTTTTGACAAAAAAAGATAGCCCTTTTTGCTCTGGATGACTCAAAAATAATGATCAAAAAACAGTAATTATTTTTTACAAGATAAAGAATAAGGAGTGAAGGGTGAAGAATGGGGAGCAAAGAAAGAATGAAGACGACTTCACTGGATTCAAGAAGTGTCTGAGTGCAGTAGAAATTTACAAGTCTGAACTTTTATGCCCACATCATATCTTCCTTTTTTTAATTCTGTTTGCGGTTATACATGGTTACCACAATCTTAGGGAGACCTACGGTGCCCTCAAAAGTAAATGCCTACTGAGCCTTTTGCTCCCCCATTAAATATCAGCTGAGCCTGTCTTTACTGTCAGATATACCTTTTTTAATGATTTATCTGCATGGCTTTGTTTGGTTTTTATTATCTTTGCACCATATTAATAAAATATTACGACAATGAGAAGATTGCCTTATTTGCTTTTGCTACTTTTCGGATTGTTCTTTCTGATGGCTTGCAAAAACCAAGTAACATACGCTGATCAAAAAAAACATGAGCGTGCCGCTATTAATAAATATATAGAGGATTCAGCTGTAACCGTTATCTCCGAGGAAGAGTTTGCTCGCAAAAACTACACCACTGACGTTCGCAAAAATGAATTTGTACTGTTTAGTGCAAATGGTGTTTACATGCAAATAGTAGAGCAAGGCTGTGGCGAGAAGGTGAAAACTAACGAGACCCTCACGCTGCTCTGTCGCTATACCGAACGAAATCTTATCACCGATAGTATAGAAGCCTCAAACATGCTGTTGCCGTCAATGGGCAATTGGGTGGACAAGATATCACTCACCAATAAGGCGGGGACATTTACTGGCTCGTTTCTTAAAAATCACAGCACATTGGTATGGGCACACAGTCTTACGACAACGGCTGTTCCCGAGGGATGGCTCATGCCGCTTACATACATCAATGTGGGAAGATATAAAGAGAAAGAAGACGAGTTAGCTCGTGTGCGGATCATTGTGCCGCACGACATGGGGCATCAGGGAGCTACGGGGCGTGTAATTCCCTATCTCTATGATATAACTTACGAGCGTGGCAACTAAAAACAAAATTATAACTTTAAAACTGTAATACAATGACTCTAATCAAATCAATATCGGGTATTCGGGGCACGATAGGTGGAACCGTTGGCAACACTTTAAATCCATTGGATATCGTGAAATTTACCTCGGCTTACGCCACATTTATTCGCCGCAGTGGCAAGTCAAACAGCAACAAGATCGTCGTTGGGCGAGATGCGCGCATATCGGGCGAGATGGTAAAAAATGTAGTTTGTGGCACCTTGATGGGCATGGGCTATGACGTGCTGAACATAGGCTTGGCCACCACGCCTACAACCGAGCTGGCCGTGCGTATGAGCGAGGCCGCGGGAGGTATTATTATCACCGCAAGCCATAATCCTCGCCAGTGGAACGCTTTGAAACTACTTAATAATGAGGGTGAGTTCCTTACGGCCGCCGATGGTAAAGAGGTGCTGGATATAGCCGAAAGAGAAGACTTTGAATATGCAGAAGTTGATCATTTAGGACATTACACCGAGGACAATACGTTTAACCAAAAACATATTGATGCAGTGCTGGCACTTGACTTGGTTGACGTTGAGAGCATCAAAAAAGCCCATTTCAACGTAGTCGTGGATACCATCAATTCGGTTGGCGGTGTTATTTTGCCTGATTTGTTCAAAGCGTTGGGCGTGAAAGCCACGTTTATCAATGGCGAGGCAAACGGTGATTTCGCCCACAATCCGGAGCCCATTGCTAAAAATTTGGGCGAGATCATGGGCAAATGCGCTATGGGTGATTATGATTTGGGCGTGGTAGTGGATCCCGACGTGGACAGATTGGCCTTCATATGCGAGGATGGAGAGATGTATGGTGAGGAATACACATTAGTGACAGTGGCCGACTATATTCTCGATCATGATAAGGGAGCCACGGTGAGCAACTTGAGCTCGACGCGTGCATTGCGTGACGTCACGGAGAAACACGGTTGCAAATATTACGCGTCGGCTGTGGGAGAGGTGAACGTTACGACAAAAATGAAAGAGGTAGGTGCAGTTATTGGTGGTGAGGGCAATGGCGGTGTCATTTATCCCAAGAGCCATTACGGTAGGGACGCACTTGTTGGTATAGGGCTTTTCTTGAGTTCGATGGCTCAAAAACAGATGTCAGCATCTCAGCTTCGCACCACGTTCCCCAATTATTTTATCGCGAAAAATAGGATCGACCTTACACCTTCCACCGATGTGGATGCCATCCTTCTGAAAGTTAAAGAACTGTTCAGCCATGAGCCTGAGGCGCAAGTGACAGATATTGACGGCGTGAAAATTGATTTCCCCAATAAATGGGTGCACCTTAGAAAGTCGAATACCGAGCCTATTATTCGAGTATACAGTGAGGCGTCTACCATGAAAGAAGCCGATGAATTGGGCAAAAGACTCATGCAGGTGGTGTATGACATGCAATAAAACATAAGTTAATGGCGTAGACATTTGGCGCATAATACGCCATTTTAGTTATCCCAACCATGCGAGGGCCATCCCTACTCATTTGAGAGAGGATGGCTCTTTGTTATTTGAATTTTTTTGTAAACAACGAACAAAGGTTGATATATAAGATGACAAAGACGAATGAATTAGATATGTTGCATGGCCCACTATTGGGCAAAATATTGAAATTTGCCATGCCGTTTGCGGCAAGCAGCGTCTTGCAACAGCTTTTTAATTCGGTAGACGTGGCTGTTGTGGGACGGTTCGCGTGTAGTGAGGCGTTAGCCGCCGTGGGTGCCAATACATTCCTGATAAATCTTATGATCAATTTCTTCGTTGGCATATCCATTGGTGCGAGTGTCATAATCGCTAACCATGTAGGCCAACGTGACACGCAAAGCATTCGCCATGCTGTCAGCACCTCGGCGGCGTTGGCTATCGTGAGTGGCGTTTTCCTGCTATTTGCAGGACTTATTTTGTCTCGCCCTGTATTGCTTTTAATGGAAACGCCACACAATATCATCGACGATGCCGTGCTCTATCTACGTATCTATTTTCTTGGCGTGCCATTCGTGATGATCTATAATTTTGGTGCTTCTATTTTGCGTAGCAAGGGCGATACACGTCGGCCGCTTTATGTGTTGATGGTGGCGGGAGTAATTAACACTGTGCTGAACTTAATTTTAGTCATTAATTTCCACATGAGTGTGATGGGAGTGGCTATCGCAACCGATGTGTCCAATCTTTTTTGTGCGGCTATTATAGTGTGGATACTGAGAAAAGAGGATGGCGCTTTTAAATTGAACATCAGAAAAATACACATTTACAATATAGAGTTAAAGCGCATTTTGCAAATCGGAGTGCCTGCGGGGGTTCAGAGTATGGTGTTCTCGCTGAGCAATATCTTTGTGCAAAGTGCCATCAATGGTTATGGATCAAGTGCCGTTGCTGGTGCGTCGGTATCGCAAACTTTTGATAGCTATTGTTACTTTTTGCTGGGTGCGTTTAGCAGTGCGGCAGTGACGTTCATAGGCCAAAACTATGGAGCCGGTCATTTGGATCGTTGCAAGCGAGTGTTTCGAATTTGCTTAGTGGGTGGTTTTTTGGTTTGTTTTGTTTCAAACATGCTATTCATGCTATTTGATGATGAAGTGTTATCGTTGTTTACAACCGATCCATCCGTGATATATTATGCCAAGCTCAGAATGCGATACGTACTTGTTTTCCAATCTATAGCTACATTTTATGACATTCCCTCGTCTGCATTGCGTGCATACGGACACTCGTTAGAGCCGGCCTTGCTCACAATTTTTGGCACCTGTGTCATACGAGTGGTTTGGGTAATGCTCATCTGCCCAATATGGCCTGGCTTTGTGCACCTGATGATTTGTTATCCTGTCACTTGGATTATTACAAGTATATTGGTGTGCCTTAGCTATTATTTTCATACATATAAAATACGGTGATAGCTAATTTTTTATATTTTTTGTTGCGAAAGCGTGCATATATGAAGTGGCGGCGTATGATGTTTTCCTTTAGAAATGGGTATAGTCATTTCTTCAAGTTTTTAATTTTAAGACAAAAAAAATGGAGTACCGCCGTACTCCAACCTTGTTAACCTTAAATCTAATACTATGAAAAACACATCGCAAAGTTAGTGTTTTTTTATAATAAAGAAACTGTTTACGCACAAAAGGCGTGTTTTATAACTTAAATTACCATTTTGCGCTCGTTAGTTTAAATTTGTTAACATTGTTGGCGTGGTCCTTTTCTATATTTGGTGTGGTTGTTAATAGTGACATGAGTGGTTGATATGAGCTATCAAGTTTACTATTTTTTAAATTTGCGATATAGTTTCCATCCCAAAATAATAGCATCTAAAAGTCCAGCCCCTGTGGTCATTAAGCCACCAAAACGTTTGGTAGGCGAAGTGCTTTTAGTGATTTGTCGTGACTTTGCGAAAAGCGAGTTCCAATGGCCTTTTATTTTGTGGTCATCTTTTTGGATTTCTTTTTGGATCATGGCTTTACGCAGTTGGATTTGCTCCAACTTAGTATAGATGGTATCCGAGGAATTATTTTGGGACATAATTTATTTGCTTAATAATAATGATGCAAGAAACTTAACGAGTGGCTTTTCTATCCATTGCTTCTTAAACATGATGAAAAGTAAGAGTATAAGAAGATAGATACCCGCAATGATGGCGTAACCTGCCACGATGCCAACTAATGGTTCGAGAGCGTGTGCGCCAGCAAAACCTAAATAGATGAGCATGAGCATGGACAGCAACGAGATAATGGAGATGATAGCGAAGGCTGTTAATATTTTCACCACTTTCTCCACTATGTCCAACTTTAAATATTCTCCTTGCAAGGAGGCGTAATGCTTTAAAGTCTCAATGAGTTGGCCAATGGTTTCTACATTTTGGTCGTTTGAAAACATGATAGCTTAGATATTGGGTTTTAAAACAAGGGGTTGTGAATTTTCACAGCCCCTTGCATATAATTCCGATTGATTAGAGTTTCTTGCCCACGGCTTCTTTAATATCCTCAACGAAGTCTTCCGCGTCTTTGGTATTAAGTTTGATGTCGTGTTTTTTGCAGAAGTCATCTACAGTGTCGTTAATTTTTGAGCGGGTTTCTGAACCTTTTTCAGGAGCCATGAGAATACCTAAAACAGTTCCTGCGATAGCACCACCTAAGAATGCGCTAATGTAACCTAATGTTTTCATAATCGTTTTATTTTGTTAGTATTATAATTTTTCCTATTTGCAAATATAACATTTTCATTGTAAAAAACGAGAAAAAATGCTGTTTTTTTTTGTAAAAAAACTTCTGTTATGTTGATTTAACAAACTTTATGCGGATAGCTATTTCCATTTTGTAGATTATTTCGTAATTTCGCCAAATATAGAAATATAATAGTCATTTAAGAAATAAATGTTTTATCTATAAATAAACAAATGATATGAAGAAATTATTCGTCATGGGTTCTGCCTTGTGTGTTGCTATAGCATTCACGAGTTGCAAATCACAGGAGAGTGCTTATAAGAAAGCCTACGAGAAGGCTAAGGCGCAAGATGAGAAATACCAAGCCCAGCAGCCTACCCAAGAAGCTGCTCCGGTAGTAACGCCGTTAACTACACAGCCAGCCACTCAAACTACCGTCTCTAACGTTGACAACGCTACTGTTCGCACAGAGGATGTTACGGTTGTTAGTGGCGCTGGCTTGCAGGCATACAGTGTAGTGGTAGGCTCTTTCGGCTTGAAGGCCAACGCTGAGGGGTTGCAAAGCTCTTTGGTGCAAGGTGGATACGATGCCCAAATAGTTTACAACTCAAATTTCAATATGTATCGCGTGGTAGCCACTACCTATGCCGACAAGAGCAAGGCCGTGGAGAGTCGCGATGCCCTTCGTGGCAGCCAGTACAATCCAAAGGGCGACGCTTGGTTGCTGTATAAGAAATAAATTTGGCAAGAATATTATCAATAGACTATGGCAAAAAGCGCACGGGATTGGCTGTGACCGATCCCTTGCAAATTATTGCCAATGCGCTAACCACGATAGATACTAAAGACTTGTTCGACTTTCTCTCCCTGTATGTTCAAAAAGAGAAAGTCGAACGTATTATTATTGGCAAACCCTTGCAACTTAATGCCAATCCATCAGAGAATTTTTTAAGGGTGGAAAACTTTGTGAATAGGTGGAAAAATGCTCACCCTGAAGTACCTATTGTGTATTATGACGAACGTTTCACTTCGGTGATGGCCCAGCGCGTAATACTACAGTCGGGAGTGAAAAAGAAAACAAGAAGGGAGAACAAGGGCTTGGTAGATGAGATTAGCGCCACTATTATACTTCAAGATTACATGAGTTCAAGAAGATGATTTTACCTATTTACACTTACGGGCATCCCGTATTAAGGAAGGTTGCTCAGGATATTCCCACAGATTTTCAAGATTTAGACAAGCTCATCCATGACATGTACGATACGCTTGACGCTGCCTCGGGCGTGGGCTTGGCAGCTCCGCAAATAGGAAAGTCTATACGTGTGGTGGTAATAGACCTTGACGTGTTGAAGGATGACCTTCCCGAGTATGCTGGATATCGTCATGCGTTTATCAATTCTCATATTATAGAGGTGGACAAGTCGTCAGACAAGGTCACGATGGAGGAGGGCTGTTTGTCCATTCCCGGCCTGAACGAAAATGTTGAGCGCTACTCTCGCATACATGTGAAATATCTTGATGAGGCACTACAGCCGCATGATGAATGGGTAGAAGGATTTCTCGCTCGGGTAATGCAGCACGAGTTTGACCACCTTGAGGGAGTGATGTATGTAGACAGAATTTCGCCGCTACGCAAGCAACTTGTTAAAAATAAGCTGCGTAACATATCGCAAGGCAAATTCAAATGTTCGTATAGAACGAAGATAGCCCATAAATAATACGATGATGAAGGGCAAGCTAATCTTGTTGCTCATAATGCTGTTGCCAGCTCACCGGATGAGTGCGCAATACAATATAGACCGACTGATTACCAGCGGTGAGGTGGCCTTGCATTACGAAGATTACGTGCTCTCCATACAATATTTTAACAAAGTATTGGCCCTGAAGCCTTACCTTTGGTTGCCATGGTTCGACCGTTCGGTAGCTAAGTTTTATTTGGAAGACTATGTAGGCGCTGAACATGATGCCTCGAAAGCTTTGGAGCTCAATCCTTATATTGAGCAAATTTACGACTTGCGCGCCATCAGTCGCATTAGGCAAGAGAAATACCACGACGCCATCGCCGACTATACGCATGCCATTAGCTTGAACTCCACGATTTCAAGTTTTTGGCTTAACAGAGCTATTTGCCGCATGAACGTCAAGGATTACGATCGTGCTATATTGGATGCAGACACCATTATCGCTCGTTGGGCCAATACTGCGGCGGCTTATTCGCTAAAGGCAGAGATCTTTTTGAACAAGAAAGATACCGTCGAGGCAGATGTGTGGCTATCTAAAAGCCTTAAAATAGACCCATACAACGCTGACGCTTGGATGACACGCTCGTACATCGCACTTAACAGACGAGAATGGAGAGGTGCCGATTCTTGTTTAACAAAAGCCATTCACTTGAGACCAAAAGTGGTAAACAACTATATAAACAGAGCCCTGGCCAGACTTAATTACAACAATTTGCGAGGTGCGATGGCTGATTATGACATGGCCATCGACCTTAACCCCAACAATTTTTTGGCTCACTACAATCGTGGTTTGCTGCGTGTACAGCTGGGAGACGATAATCGTGCCATTGAGGATTTCGATTTCATAATCAAGATGGAACCACACAATTTTATGGCCATCTACAACCGAGCTATTCTCAATGACAAGGTTGGAAACCTGCGTGAGGCCATACGAGACTATACCGCTGTTATCAAACAATTTCCGAATTTCTGGACAGGTTTGAGCGCAAGAGCCAATTGTTATCGTCGGTTGGGCATGACATCAAAAGCCGAGCAAGATGAGTTTCGCATCTTTAAAGCGCAGATGGATAAACATATAGGCGTTCAAAAACGATGGAGTAGAGAAAAAATCAAAGAAACACGAAAACGTTCCGAGATTAATCTTGACAAATATAATGATATTGTAGTTGAGGACAAACCAGAGCAAATACAACATGAGTACAAAAGCCAGTATCGTGGAACTATTCAGAACCGTGAAGTCGACATAGAGCTGTTGCCCATGTATCAACTATCCTATTTTGCTTATTCTGATGATATTTACAATTATAAAGCATACGACGCGTCGGTCGATTCTTTTAATGCCAAGCGTGATCCTATACGCAAATTGAACCTTACGTGTAATCACAAGCGCAACAAACTGACGGTCGTGAGGTCTAAACAGATATTTCAACTCATAGATGCGCTGTCTGTTGGTATTGGCGCTGAGCGAGACCGCAACATACAGGCGGATCTGCTTTTGCAGCGTGCCGTGGCATACGCCGACGCTCAAAACTATGCCAGTGCCATCGCGGACCTTGACGATTTCTTATCAATGAGAAAAGGCTCACTTATGGGACACTGGATGAGGGCCGTGTGCCAAGCCTTGCAAAATAGCTATGATGCGTCAAAAGGACAAAACATAAGTTTGAAGATCGCGCAAGCTGAGGGCGATTTTGCGGAGGCTATCAAGCTCGCCCCAAAGAACGCATATCTCTATTTTGACCGAGCAAACATGTTTGCCGACATAAAAAATAGCGATCGTGCCATAGCTGATTATACCCGTGCTATACAATTGGATGGACGTTTGGCAGAAGCTTATTATAACAGAGCAATTGTTCATTATCGCACTGGCAAACTCAAAGAGGCGCTTGTAGACTTGAGCAAAGCTGGTGAATGGGGGCTTTATGATGCTTATGCGTTGGGCAAAAGACTATCGGCTGAGAGCAAATAGACTTGGACGTTAAGCAACAAACGTTTTTTCCTGCATTGGCTATAGAGGGAGAATGGCGTATATGCGTTGAGTTCCTCTCATAACGATTGTTACCGAAAAAGAATAAAGATGACAGAACATCATCTATGTTTCTTTTTATATTATATATGGTACTCAATGTTTAGAACCAATCTTTAACGTGTTTGTAAGTTGTTGATGCACATTTTAAATCATAACTTTGCGCATTATTATTATATTTTGGTGTTTTTATTATTGGGTTCAAAAAATATGTATTAATTTTGCTATGATTTAAATAAAACTAATTTGTAATATGGTTAAAATCACTTTTCCAGACGGTTCTGTGCGTGAGTACGAGCAGGGCGTAACTGGACTTCAAATCGCAGAGAGCTTATCACCGGCTCTCGCCCGTGACGTTGTATCTTGCGGGGTAAATGGTGAGACTACAGAGTTGAACCGTCCAATCAATGAAGACGCATCGATTGAGCTCTATAAATTTGAGGACGAAGAGGGCAAACATACGTTTTGGCACACATCGGCCCACTTGCTCGCCGAGGCGTTGCAAGAGCTATATCCCGGCATCCAGTTTGGTTTTGGACCAGCCATCGAAAATGGATTTTTCTATGACGTGATGCTTCCAGACGGAAAAACTATCTCCGAGAACGACTTCCCGAAGATAGAGGACAAGATGCGTGAGCTGGCCAAGAAGAACGAGAAGGTAGTTCGGCGTGATGTCAGCAAAGCCGATGCCATGAAAGAATTTGAGGCTGATGGGCAGAAATATAAGGTGGAGCACATCGACTTAGACTTGAAAGATGGCACCATCTCCACATACACACAAGGACATTTCACAGATCTTTGCCGTGGCCCTCACTTGATGAGCACAGGCCATATCAAAGCCATTAAGATAACGAGCGTGGCTGGCGCGTTCTGGCGCGGAGACGCATCGCGCGAACAAATGGTACGAGTTTATGGTATCACCTTCCCTAAGAAGAAGATGCTCGACGAATACCTTGTTATGCTTGAAGAGGCCAAAAAGCGCGACCATCGCAAGATAGGCAAGGAGATGGAGCTGTTTATGTTCTCTGACAGGGTTGGCAAAGGATTGCCCATTTGGTTGCCCAAGGGAACCCAGTTACGTCTTCGCTTACAAGAATTGCTTCGCGGATTGTTAAAACCTTATAACTATCAGGAAGTGATTACGCCCGGAATTGGCTCCAAAAACCTATATGTCACCTCGGGCCACTACGCCCATTACGGCAAAGATTCTTTCCAGCCAATACACACGCCAGAGGAGGATGAGGAGTACATGTTGAAACCCATGAACTGCCCACACCACTGTGAGGTCTATGCCATGAAACCTCGGTCATATAAGGATTTGCCACTGCGCATCGCAGAGTTTGGCACTGTCTTTCGCTATGAGAAGAGTGGAGAGCTGCATGGATTGACCCGTGTGAGAACATTCACGCAAGACGACGCGCATATCTTTGTGCGTCCGGATCAAGTGAAAGCAGAGTTTGAGAATGTCATCGACATTATACAGAAGGTATTCAATGTCTTTGGTTTTGACAACTATGAGGCACAGATTTCTCTGAGAGACCCCAAAGATACCGAAAAATATATAGGCTCTGACGAGATATGGGAAGAAAGCCAAAATGCCATCCGCGAGGCTTGCAAGGAGAAAGGCATGAAAGCGCGCGAGGAAATAGGAGAGGCTGCTTTCTATGGCCCCAAACTTGATTTCATGGTGAAAGACGCCATTGGCAGGCGTTGGCAACTTGGCACTATACAGGTAGATTACAATCTTCCTGCCCGGTTTAAGCTTGAGTACACTGACACTGACAATTCCAAACAGGTGCCCGTTATGATACACCGTGCTCCGTTCGGATCGCTGGAGCGTTTCACAGCCGTGCTCATTGAGCATACTGCGGGTCATTTCCCATTGTGGCTTGCGCCCGACCAAGTGGCCATCTTGCCCATTTCCGAGAAGTATAACGATTACGCGCAAACCTTGAAAACATATTTCGACACCCAAGACGTGCGTAGCTATGTTGATGACCGCAATGAAAAAGTAGGGCGCAAAATTAGGGACAACGAGCTCAAACGAGTGCCCTATATGGTTGTCGTAGGAGAGAAAGAGGCCACAGATGGACTTGTCTCCATGCGTAAACAGGGCGGTGGCGAACAAGCTTCGATGAAAAAAGAAGAGTTCGTTCAACGTATCAAAGACGAGGTTGCTAACCAGCTCAAGGACATAGAAGGGTAAAAAACTCCTCCTATCAAACAGACAAGAGAGTATCAAGCATATTGGTTTAAGGCTGTATCATAGTTTTTAATCCGATTAGCTTGATACTTTCTTTTTTCCAATTTTTACCTTTTTTGCTGCATCAGCCATCATCATTTTGGCGGTGTTGTCAATAGCATGAGGGCTAATGACAATTTTTTTTATAATTTTCTCATGTCTGTTCGTTTTATGTTTCATAATAATACGTTATATTTGCATTAGAATAATAACCGATATATACAATGAAAACATTTCGTGGTTTATGTGTTTTGGCATGCGTTTCATGCTTGTTCTGTATGTCTTTCACCTCTTGTCAAAAGGCCGTTTATGATGATGTAGACACCCCAGTGGAAAACAATGTCGGCATCCCCATCAAATTTATAGTGTCCTCATTCGAGCGAATGGATGCGCGGAGCATGTCCTTTTCACGAGGCACCGACGTGCGGTCTATCTGTTCACGGCTAAATCTTGCGGTATATAACGGTACGCAGAAAATAAAGCAGATCAACCAGTTGTCCACCGATTCCGACTTTGGAACACTCCAACTAACACTGCCAGAGGGTAAATATAAAATAGTCGTTTTAGCGCATAATGGGGCAAAAAATCCTACGATGACTGACATAGAGAAGATAGGTTTTAACGGAAAACTCACAGATACATTTTACTATTGCACTAATATCACAGTTGGGAGCGAAGCTCAGTCTTTTGATGTTGATCTCAAACGTGCGGTTGCTATGGTGCGCTTTCAGACCAACAAAATACCCGCTAATGTCTCAAAAATGAAGTTTTATTACACGGGAGGAAGCTCGTCGCTCAACGCCTTGCTGGGCGAGGGGGCTGTCAAATCGAGACAGACGGAGGAAATAGCCGTTTCTACCGACATGGTTGGAAATCCCGGAAGTTTTGATATCTTTTCTATTCCACGCTCTGACAGTAATCTGTTGACAATGGACGTTACAGCCTTTGATAACGAAAACGCTCAAATTTTCCATAAGCGAATAGATGGCATCCAGATCAAGAGAAATTTCATTACAGAGTTAAATGGCTCGTTCTTTGGCAATGGTGATGATGGGGGTGGAGAGATTGTCAATGGCCAAATCAAATTGAACCTCTTTTCCAATGACGAGTGGCAAACCATTAAAATGACTTATTGACACTGCGATAGCACCCGTAACAGCTATTGTGTGAAGTGGGATCTTAATAGAGAAAGACTCTTTTCTGTCATATTTTTATCACAAAAATGCGTGTGTTAGAACTCATCGAAATAGAAAAAAAACAAGCATGAAAACACGATGTGAATTTGTTGCCAAAACGTTTCTCATTGTGTCACATCTCGAAAACTATCTATTCGCGCTGCGATTAGTTCCTAAACGAGAGTTGTTGGGCGCTTAAACGCGTACAAAATAGTGCTTAATCGCGTTGTGAATAATATCCAATGACAGGCTGTCGAGAAAACTTTTTGACGGCAATGTTTTTTATGTTTGCGCAACGTTTTGATTAATACGGTGTTGGAGAAAACTCTCAATTTTCGTGTATTTCAAGCCAATGTTGTCGTCATTTGTAAATATGCGAGTTTTAAGAGCACGATTGTTATAATTTTTCGTAGTAATAAAATGTGTGGGATAGAAGAAAATGATTTTTTGATACATGTAAGACCGCTTTCGCATAATAAAACTGAAAATTTTATAATATAATGTGCGTTTAGTGCGTTATTATCTAAATATACATCTAACATAACAAGTAATGGAGAATAGAAAAGTCGCTTTGATAACCGGTATAACTGGTCAGGATGGTAGCTACTTGGCGGAATTGCTTTTGGAAAAAAACTACGAGGTACATGGCGTAATACGTCGTTCGTCTGTCGATTATAGGGAGCGCATAGCCCATTTGGAGGGCAAAGAACGCTTCCACCTGCATTATGCCGACTTGAGCGATTCTATGAGCATCGCGTCGTTGGTGGGCAAGGTGCGGCCCACCGAGATTTATAACCTTGCCGCCCAAAGTCACGTTCAGGTGAGTTTTGACGCACCTGAATACACAGCCGACGTTGTCGCCGTGGGTGTGCTGCGTGTTTTGGAGGCCGTTAGAATATGTGGATTGGCAGAAACCTGCCGTGTATATCAGGCGTCCACGTCTGAGTTGTACGGCAAAGTGGAGGAGGTTCCTCAAAACGAGAGCACCCCATTCCACCCTTACAGCCCCTATGCCGTGGCTAAACTGTACGGCTATTGGATAGTGCAGGAATACCGTGCTGCATACAACATGTATGCGTGCAATGGCATTTTGTTCAATCACGAGAGTGAGCGCCGTGGCGAGACGTTCGTGACACGCAAGATAACGCTGGCGGCCGCACGCATCGCGCAGGGCAAACAAAAGAAATTGTATCTTGGCAATCTCTCCTCGTTGCGCGATTGGGGATATGCCAAAGATTATGTGGAGTGTATGTGGCTAATGCTCCAGCAGGACCGTCCGGATGATTTTGTGATAGCCACCGGCAAGCAACATAGCGTGCGCGAGTTTTGCGACTTGGCGTTCAAGCGCGTGGGCATAGAGCTGGAGTTCAGGGGCGAGGGCTTGGACGAAAAAGGCATTGACAAGGCGACGGGCGAAGTGCTCATCGAGGTTAGTCCCGATTTCTATCGTCCCACCGACGTGGTCAACCTGTGGGGAGACCCTACGAAGGCCAAGACCAAGTTGGGCTGGAACCCTAACAGGACCAGTTTTGAGGATTTGGTGCGTATCATGGTGGACAGTGACATGAAAAAAGTGGCCGCTGATGACGCGGCCTCGAGAGTACGGGTCAATCTTGAGGAATACTTGGAAAAAGGCATTGTAAAGTAGGGCGTTTTGAAAATATGATAGAAAAAAAATCCAAAATATATATCGCGGGCCATCATGGACTTGTGGGTTCGGCCATTTGGCGCAACCTTGAGGCAAGGGGCTACCATAACCTTGTCGGCCGCAACCACAAAGAATTGGACTTGACCGACCAAGTGGCCGTCAAACGTTTTTTTGACGAGGTGAAACCCGACGCGGTGGTGTTGGCCGCCGCCTTCGTGGGGGGCATCATGGCCAACTCGCTCTATCGGGCTGACTTTATCATGCAAAACATGAAGATGCAGTGCAATGTGATAGAGCAGTCGTATCTTCATGGCGTCAAGAAATTGTTGTTCTTGGGGTCGACATGTATATATCCCAAGAACGCTCCTCAGCCCATGAAAGAAGACGCCTTGCTCACCTCGCCACTCGAGTACACCAACGAAGAGTACGCCATAGCGAAGATAGCCGGGCTGAAAATGTGCGAAAGCTATAATCTGCAGTACGGAACCAACTATATAGCAGTAATGCCGACCAACCTGTACGGACCAAACGACAATTTCCATTTGGAAAACTCGCATGTGCTTCCGGCCATGATGCGCAAGGTGTATTTGGCCAAGCTGATACATGATGACAACAAAGAGGCCGTTCGTGTCGACATGGACAAGCGGCCCGTCAACCCACCCACCGCGCTCGCCCAAGAGATAGGTCGCGAGAATGTTGATGGCAAAAGCGACTGGAACCGTATTTTGAGAGCGCTCGCTTTTTATGGTATAGAGAACAATAGGGTGACGCTCTGGGGGGATGGCAGTCCGCTGCGCGAGTTTCTTTGGAGTGAAGACATGGCCGACGCGTCTGTTCATATTTTGTTGAATGTGGACTTTAAAGACATTGTTGGCATTGAGAAATATTCATCCGTTTTCTATGGGGTAAAGACCGATGGGGCTGTAGACCGCAACAATTCCGAGGGTCGCGGTGGCGCCATTCCCGCTCTTGGCGAGATAAGAAATTGTCATATCAATATAGGGACAGGTGAAGAGTTGACCATAAAAGAACTTTCCAAACTGGTTGTGCAAGCAGTCCATTTCGATGGAGAGATAGCATGGGACAAGTCCAAACCTAACGGAACGCCGCGCAAACTTATTGACGTGACCAAGCTGCACGGCCTGGGATGGAAACACAATGTGGAGATAGGCGACGGCGTGAGGAAACTTTACGATTGGTACAAGCAATCGCTTGAAAATTAAATCAGAAATAAAGAGGATAGTGTATTATGCGAAAATATAATATTGCGGTTGCTGGTTCCGGATATGTTGGACTGAGCATAGCGACGCTCTTGAGCCAACATCACCATGTTACAGCCGTGGATGTGATGCCCGAGAAGGTGGAGATGATTAATCGCAGGCAATCTCCGATACAAGATGAGTATATCGAAAAATACCTCAAAGAGAAAGACCTTGACCTATCGGCAACGATGGATGGAGAGGTGGCTTACAAGGACGCGGATTTTGTGGTGATAGCGACACCGACCAATTACGACTCCGTAAAAAACTATTTTGACACGCGGCATGTGGAGGAGGTCATTAAATTGGTCATGCGTGTCAACCCTCGAGCCATTATGGTTATTAAATCGACAATACCCGTGGGCTATACGGCCAGCGTGCGCGAGAAATTTAAATCAGACAATATTATATTTGCCCCGGAGTTCTTGCGTGAGAGCAAGGCCTTGTTAGACAATCTTTATCCCAACCGTATCATCGTGGGGCGGCCCGAGGGCGACGCTCGATTGGACGAGGTGGCGCATGTCTTTGCCGATTTGTTAAAACAAGGAGCCATCAAAGATGATATCCCAACCCTGTTCATGGGGCTCACCGAAGCCGAGGCCGTGAAACTTTTCGCTAACACCTATTTGGCATTGAGAGTGAGCTATTTTAATGAGCTTGATACTTACGCGGAGGTAAAGGGGCTCAACACGCGGCACATTATCGAGGGTGTAAGCCTTGACCCTCGCATAGGCGATTTTTACAACAACCCATCTTTTGGATATGGTGGCTACTGTCTTCCAAAGGATACCAAGCAGCTCTTGGCCAACTATGAGGACGTGCCCGAGAACCTTGTGCAAGCCATCGTGGAGAGCAATCGCACGCGCAAGGATTTTATAGCGGATCAGGTGTTGCACAAGGCGGGTTACTACGATTATTACAATCGTGGCGACTATGCTTCTTCAAATGAGCGGAGGTGTGTCATAGGCGTATATCGTTTGACGATGAAAAGCCATAGCGACAACTTCAGACAGAGCAGCATTCAAGGCGTGATGAAGCGTATTAAAGCTAAGGGTGCCGAAGTGATAATATACGAGCCAACGCTCGCTGATGGCTCAACATTTTTTGGAAGTAGAGTAGTAAACGACGCTGACGAGTTTAAAAGGCAAAGTCAGGTCATCATAGCGAATCGCTATGACATGTTCTTGGATGATGTGTCGGACAAGGTTTACACACGCGACATTTTCCAATGCGACTAACCATTGTAATGTTTTGAGGCGAGAGAAACACTTGTCGCTCGATACGTTTTTTGGACCATGAGTAGTTGTTAGACGCGCTCATTGCAAGCTGATGCCAATGCCTGCGTATGTTCAGACTGTTTCAACGTGAGTCAGAAAATATCTTTAGATGGCAGTTTTGCGCGCGCTGATATGCTTGCTGTGCCGATAGAGCTAAAAATAATATGTAATTTTGCACGAAAGACTAAGGGGGTAACACGTTTTGAGAATACACAAATATATTTCTTTTTTTGTAGTTTTATCTGTTTGCGTACAGTTGATAGCAGGGTGTTCGGGCTGTTCAAATAAAACTAAAAATAAGCCCTCGGGGCTCTCCAAAGATAAAACTTTGGCGATAGATATGTCGTTGAGGCAAAGACTTTCGGAATTTTCCATCCAGCCAAGGACGAAAGGGCAGTTTGCCTTTCACGTCTATGACCTGACCGCGGACAAACTAGTCTATGGATATAACGAAAACCAGGCAATGTCATCGGCATCCTGTTTGAAATTGCTAAGCGGCGTGGCTGGACTGCATTTGCTGGGTACTGACTATTTCTACAAGACGTCTGTTTATGTGCGTGGTGACGTTAAAGGCGGTATGCTTTATGGTGACTTAGGATTTAAAATAGGCCTTGACCCACAAATCATGGCACCTGATTTAGCGCAATTTGCCAAAATAATTAAGAATAAGGGAATTGGTAAGTTGACCGGCAAATTATTGATAGATCTCACCATTACCGAACCAGTGCGAAGTGAGGAACATTGGTATCCGTGGGATTTGAGTTTTTCGCGTTATGGATTGTTTTACAAAGGAGAGGACCGTGTCGTCCAAGCCATCAAGTCGGCGCTGCGTATGCAGGGCGTCCAAGTGGCCGGCAGTCAGGTGGTGATGGCTGTCATTCCCCGAGGGATGCGGTGCGTTTATCAATACAAAAGGTCTATAGGGTATGTTACACAACGCATGTGGAAACATAGTTCCAACACCCAAGCCACCGCGATGCTCTATACCATTGGTCATCATGTTAACCCTCATGCCGACCCTGTGTTGGCTGGAGTGGATTATTTGCGCACTTTCCTGCGTGACACGCTGAACCTCAAAGACAGCTCGCTTGTCGTTCATGATGGTTGCGGACTGTGCACATTCAATCGCCTATCGCCCCATTCACTTACATCGATTCTGCGTTTTGGCTATCTGCACAAACCCATTTTCCAGCGTCTTTACAGTGACCTGTCAGTGTCTGGCGTGGATGGAACGCTGCTCCATAGTTTTCAAGGGCCAAAGACAAAGGGCAAGATCAGGGCTAAGACAGGCACGCTTTCACATCCTTATGGTATAAGTTCGTTGGCGGGTTACTGCAGAGGGAGCAACGGGCACCTATTGGCTTTTGCCATCATGGACACCGAGATGTCTGTCCTTGACGCGCGAGTGCTCCAAAGAAAACTTTGCGAGGCGTTGGTGGAGTGATGCGGTAGCCCCCATGCCGCTTGTTATATGATATGCCGCTTGTGGTAATGTTACGATGCTAAGGATAAGACCGTAGAACTGCAAAACGGATTGAAAACACATCGCAAGTTTTCAATCCGTTTCTTGTCCGTCACGCGTCAAGTTGCCGTGTGTTACAAATCGAATAGATGCTTGTAACTTGATGTGACATAATTGGTTAGCGTGATGTATAATGATTCGAGCTCTTTAGTGTTAACTTTACCGTTTTCATACCATTTCATGGACACAGCGTTGGTCTTGTTGAAAATCTCTTTCTCAACAGGTTTCAACTTTTGCATAATTCCATCGCCCTGCTTGTTGTAGAGCGCTTCCCAATTGAAATATCTGTCAGAACCAATTCCTTGGTGAT
>ERZ1673752.720-NODE-720-length-54295-cov-11.988256_pt1 | contig 54295 bp, 40 predicted proteins | sample MGYA00580195_ERZ1673752 | MGnify/ENA primary metagenome ERZ1673752 (study PRJEB41218, sample SAMN15661744) | gut metagenome | host: Homo sapiens | place: Canada: London | collected 2015-08-20/2019-03-30 | study: EMG produced TPA metagenomics assembly of...
ACCCTACCAACCAATACGTTCAAGCGGGACGGGTACGAGTTCCTTGGGTGGAGCGAGACGCAGGGCGCCGCAGCACCCGCCTACACGGACGGACAGGCCGGCGTAGCCCTCCCGGGGAAATCCAACGAGACGATTACCCTCTACGCCGTTTGGAAAAACAAGCTACAGGCAACCTTTACCCTCACCTTCGACGGCAACGGCGCCACGGAGGGCACCATGCAGAGCATAAACGTAGCGGTGGGGACTTCCATCACCCTACCAACCAATACGTTCAAGCGGGACGGGTACGAGTTCCTTGGGTGGAGCGTAGCGCAGAGCGCCGCAGCACCCGCCTACACGGACGGCCAGGCCAACGTAACCCTTCCGGGGAAATCCAACGAGACGATTACCCTCTACGCCGTCTGGAAAAAGAAGCTACAGGCAACCTTTACCCTCGCCTTCAACGGCAGTGACGCCACGGAGGGCGCCATGCAGAGCATGAGCGTAGCGGTGGGGGCTTCCATCACCCTACCAGCCAATACGTTCAAGCGGGAGGGGTACGAGTTCCTTGGGTGGAGCAAGGTGCAGGGCGCCGCAGCACCCGCCTACACGGACGGCCAGGCCGACGTAGCCCTTGCGGGGAAATCCAACGAGACGATCACCCTATACGCCGTCTGGAAAAAGCTACCAAGCACGGCGGTAGAGAGCCTAGCGCTAGCCTCCGCGCAAATCGTTAGCAATCCCTTTGAAGAGAGACTCACGATAGTAGGAACAGAGACAGCCATAAGGGTTGAAGTGTACAGCATTCTTGGAACGCAACTATACAGCGCCTCTCTGCACGGCGAAGAGAAGTTAGAGATTGCCACAGGGGAGTGGAGTAGCGGTGTATATCTTGTCAAACTGGAAGCAACTGATGGGATAAGAGTAATCCGCGCAGTAAAACGATAAGGGGTAAGTCAACTACTCCCTAAAGCAATAGGCCCCGCCGTGGTATGCCACGGCGGGGCCTATTGCTTTGGTTACTACGCACTAATCTTCAAGAGGGATGGCAAGGAAACCATGCTCTTGTTGATTAACGAGCCGCCTAAAGGCATCCAAGATTTCTTGCTCCGTTATGCTTTTGAGAACCTCTTCGTACTGTTCAAGTTCCGAGACTTCAGCACCCTCCTCCAGCACTCCCACCAACCAGTCGCGCCATGCCGTGGCTGCAAAAGGGGTAAGATCTCTATTTTTAGCTGCAAGGAACGCCTGTTGGTACGCATTAAGTCTTTCCTGCGGGAGCGGGTCAGTAGCCAACACCTGCATGGCATCCTCGGCAGCCTTTCTTGCGGAGTGTAGCATCGCCGACTCGCATTCCCCCTCAATAGCCAAAACGAAGCTTTTCAACTCTAGCATATCGTACCGTATTGAAACGAAAGGGGAGTAAACAATCTGATTTTCCATACGGAGCACACGGAGCGCCTCATCCTGTAGCGCATCGCGCATCAGCTTGAGGAGAAGAGATCCACGCAGCCCATTAGCTACAACATCGCCACGCCAATAGGAGATAAAGGTAGCCGCCCCTGCACTCGGAGCTACCTCAGATAATTTGGGATGCCAGTGGGGAAAAGGTTGCCCCGCCAATGGACGCTCCCAGTGTAAATCGAAGTTGCGGGCAAATGCAGCGGCAATGGTATCCCCATCCACATCTCCCACAGCTACAACCTGAAGCCCCTGCCCTCGCGCAAAAAGAGAGCTATAGAAGCTACTGAGGCTCTCTATATCAATATCGCGCCACACATCACTCCTCGGTTCTTCAACGCTAAACTGGGGATCCACAAGCCTCATGGTGAAAGCATCGACACGCTGCGTTGGGTGCAGCTCTTTAGGGCCGGCCGCACCCTCCTCCCGCGCATCGCGAATAGCTTCAGCCCGTAGCGTATCAAACGCTACCGTATCCCATGCCACCTCAACCAACCTATCCCGAAGCATACGAATCGCGAGATCTAGACTCCCGGAGGGGCTTGCCATCATCACTCTATGCGATGATGTCCCTATAGCGTAAAGCTGTGAGATCCGTTCTTGATACAACAGGCTATCCTGCACAGCATACGTTAGGTGCTTAGAATGGCTTAACTCAAAGGCATTCCCCATGGCCTCCTGGGCGGAGCGGGAGTAAGTGGAAGTATCAACAAAACCTCCTTGCCACGTGGCGACAATGTAGACCGTACTATCACCAGAGACAATGCGCTTTGTAAGGAGGGGAACCCCATTGTTAACCCTATAGAGCGTAGCGTTAAGCTTGGAGAAGTGCGCAAGGCGTTGAGGCAAGGAGTCCGGGAGGAGAGGGCTTGCGTAACGAGTAGGCAAACTGATTTTTGACTCGTTGCGTCCCTTGAGGGGGGATAAAAATCGTGCGTATTGGTCCGATGACGCAATGCGCTCCGCCTGCACAATGGTTTCCGCGAGCAGATCGGGTGTAAATAGAGACCCATCCATATCGGCAACCAGCGGAACACCGTTTGGCACTACGCCGCGCAAAACGCTACGCCACTCAGCCGTGTCAAGATGCTGAATCTCATTTTTAACCCACTCCCTCTCTGCATCGTTCACGCCCCCCTCGCGCTCAACGAGCGCCTCGTCAACCATTCTATCGGCCACCTCTGCGGCAGTGGAGGGCAGCTCCGTGCGCTCCACAATGGCACGTGCCCGCGTGCGTAGTGCGTCGAACAGGAGGGAGTCCGCGCAGTGGCGCGCTATTCCGTATACTACCCCTAAGGCATCCCGTAACGCTGTATCTCTTGCGCTTGACGAGGAGCTGCCGACAAGGCTAACAAAACCCTCATGGTGCAGATACCAATCAACGCTAAAGGTTAGATCGCTACCGTGCAAGTATAGCTGGTCATTTATAACCGCAGCGCATGCCTGCGCGCAAACCCTCCGCAGCCAATCGGCGCAAGAGGTCTGCACACCGAAACGGTAAGGCCAAAAGAGAGACAGACTGCAGATGCTATCGTCTGCAGGCGGAGCGGCTGTAAAGCTCGGAACGTTGGAAAGAAAAACATCCAAGTTGGGCTGGGTAGGCTTCCTAATAGGATTGGGAATACTCTGTAGCGCATCGCGAATTGCTCTTGCGTAGGCGGCCGTATCAATAGGTCCAGCCATGATGAGAGTGGCGACACCCGGCGCGTAGTGACGCTTGTAGAATCTGGAGAGCGTCGCACCCGAAATGGTCTGCACCTTTTGAACCCTACCTATAGGGAAGCGGGCATAAAGTGGATTGCCAGCGAGCTTAGCCCTACCAAGAGGATCATCGGGCGCAAAGTCCGCAATCTCGCGCGCAATAACCCCCCGCTCCCTATCCACCTGGCCTCTAGGAAATTGCATACCTGTAATCCAATAGCGCACCACTCGCAATGCATCACGAAGAGCTGTGTCGCATCCCGATGGAATTGAAAAGGAGTAAACGGTGCGATCGTAGCCTGTATACGCATTAAAGTCTGACCCATAGCGATTTCCATAGCCCGTAAGCGTGCGCATTATCCATTCAGGAGCAAAGGCCATATGCTCTATGAAATGTGCAGCACCCTCTTCTTTCTCTGTCTCGTGCGTAGAACCCACGCTGAAGGCAAGCCGAATTTCTGTACGCTCCTGATGGGTACTGCTCGTGGGGTATAGTAGAATCGTAAGCCCATTGGGAAGAGTGTAGTGCCTGCCTATTGGCGTAAGTAGCGACTCGGATTGCAGAGGCACAGCCCGCAATGGGAGTATCGGAATGGCTAGAAAAAAGACGGCAGAGAGAAAAAGACGGCTAACCTTCATACAGACAGCTTTTAGTTTACTTTCAATTCAGTTTACACCAATACGATAAAAAAAGACGAAGACCCAAAAGCGGGAGGCTTGAGGCCGATAACCCCTGGTCTAGTTCACCCCACCCCGCATTGGCTCTACGCCCTAAGAATTGCAATCCGCGAAGTAAAAGAGAAATAGTCTAGATGTGGCTACAAGGTTTTAAGTAATCTACACCACAAAAAATCATGAATAGCGGGTAGCCTGCGGCAAAAGTAATAGGGGTTACTTTGCATACAAAATTGAGAGGCACTAACTAATAGCGTTTTCGCAAAGAGGTGTGTACAAAATTACATAATTGTAAAATTTCACGGCTGACCCTACTACTCCTACTGCTGTCCGTGATCCTTACAGCGTCCCCTCTAGCCAAGGTGCATGCGCAGTATGTAACCGGCGTTGTGAGGGATAGCAAAGGTGTTGTAGAGGGAGCCTATGTGCGTTTCAGCCATGGCGGCAACGCCGCTATGAGCGACCATGACGGCCGCTATAGGCTGCGAATTCCCAAGGAGGGAGACTCGCTAAAAATTATTTGCCAATGCATGGGCTACGGCACGCAGCGCTTTGCCTACAACGGAGAAGCGCGTGTTGACTTCTTCCTGACAGAGGAATCAAAAAACATTAAGGAGGTTGTGGTACGCTCAAAGGCCAACATCAACGCAGTGGACGTACGCACCCGCACGGGGAACGTGGAAAGCGTAAACCTTCAGGCGGCGCAAGCAAAGCCAGTGCCAGATCTAGGCCTCGCGCTTCAGGGAATGGTACCCGGATTACAAGTGATCGCTAAGGGATCGCTGGGCGAACCCCCTGAAATAAGGATCCGGGGAACCTCCTCTTTCCGCAAAGGCGATGCTGTAAACCAGCCACTCTACGTACTGGACGGGCAAATCATATCTGCCGAGACCTTTAGCATGCTCAACCCTGAGGACCTCGGCGAAATCAAGGTGCTTAAAGATGCCGTAGGCACAGCCCTATACGGTATACGTGCGGCGAACGGGGTGGTGGAAATGAGTAGCCGACGCTTCACGGAAGAGGAGCTACGGGTGACTTATCGCGGTGAGGCTGGCGTAACCTTCAGAGGGAAACGGGCGGTGGAAATGATGGACAGCAAGGAGAAGCTAGAGCTTGAAAGGCTGCTCAAGGCCGAAGGTACGCCGGGCTACGACAACAGCGAAGAGTACATTCGTAAAAAGCACTTCGGCGAGAGCGACCTGGAGGAACGCATTGCCAATGGGCAACGGATACTAGACTCGCTCAGGGGTATTAACACCGACTGGTATAAAGAGCTAATACGCCCAAGCTACTACCACCGCCACTCCCTCTCGCTGCGCAGCGGCAAGGGGAAAACAGCCTACAGCCTCTCGGCGGGCTTTATGCAGCAGGGCGGGCAAATCGACGGCAACAGCATGATGCGAGGCTCCTTGCGGCTCGGCGTAGAGCAACGTTTGGGCACCGTGGCCGTGATGGCCCTCACGCTGAGCGGCGGCTACTCCAGGGTGCGAACCCCCTGGGGCAGCGAATACAACCCCCTAGAGATGGTGTACAGACTCAACCCCTACGAACGCAAAGACTCGCCAAAACTATGGTCGTATGAGAAGCGACAGTTCAATGACCTCGTTGACCAGTTCAAAAAGTCCTGTACGGTAAAAAATGCAGGCGCATTCGCCAATTTCAATTGGCAAATCGTGGAGGGGTTGGAGTTTGATGCCATCTGCGGCCTTGACTTCTCTCTCAACGAAGACCTGCGAATCACACCGCCCACAGCCTACAGCGAACTCCACAGCGGCGTAAGCCCCGAAAAGCGCGGCGCCCTCACGCAGAGCAAATCTGTAGACCTTGGCATTACTTCCGGGCTCCGCCTGGGCTACTCCAAGACGTGGGGCATCCACGAAATCACCGTCGGCGGCGATGTGGACTTCCACTCCAACGTGCAGGATGCGCTCCGCGTGCAGGGCTATGGGCTTTACGGGAACATCATGTCGGCGGCAGCCATTGACAATACCATTGACGGGATCCGCCGCCCAACCGTGGGCGCCACGAAGTACACCCACCGCGACGTGGGGCTTGGATGCCTATTCGGATATACCCTGCTCGGGCAGTACGACGTCTTCGGCTCGGTAAAATTCGATGCCGCCTCGCTCCTCCCTAAAAAGCAACGATGGAACAAGGCATGGGCAGTGGGAATAGGCTGGGACATCAAGAAATACCCTGGCATTCGCGATTTCCAGTGGATCACATCGCTCAAGCTGAGAGCCTCTATGGGCTACACGGCAAACCTCAACGGGGTGTCGGCTGCAAGCACCGTGAACACCTTTACCTACGCCCCATCAAGCTACGCCAGCATCCGCCCCATGACGCTTGAGGCCTTGGCAAATCAAGCGCTAAAGGCAGAACAAAATGAAATCTACGACATAGGTCTCTCATTGGGCATACCCCGAGTGAACCTCTCCGTATCCGTGTACCGACGCATCACGAACGATGCGCTGCTCGATGTGCCGATAGCACCAAGCCACGGCTTCTCCACGCAGCTACAAAATATCGGATCACTACGCAACGAGGGCATTGAGCTCAACGCACAAATCAACGCGGTAGACATTGACAGCTGGCGCCTTTCGCTCTCCGCGAACATGGGATACAACCGTAGCAAAGTGCTATACCTCAATGGGAAAGAACGAATCTACTCATCGCTTGAATCGGTAGTCCCAGACTACGAAGTGGGGCAGCCCATAGACGGCCTTTGGGGAATAGAAGACCTCGGCATCAACCCGCTGCACGGCTACCCGACTTACAGGGACGGCGCGGGCAATGAGCGAAATGTCTACTACACATTCCAACGAGAGGACTACATTTGGCTCGGCCATGCAACACCCCCAGTCGCCGGCGGATTTTCCTTCTTTCTTGGTTGGAAGAACCTATCCCTTGACTGCGATTTCTACTACTGCGCCGGCGGAAAGCGTAAGCTCTCCTACGCCTACGTGCGCGACGCATCAAACGTGAAATCCAACGCCATCAAGAACCAAGTGGAAAACACCTGGTGGAAAATGGGCGATGAGGGGAAAATGTACCCCGACCCCAACATGCTCTCCCTCGGCTACAACAACGTGCGAAACATCCCCAGCACCCGCACAGTACGCCGTACCGATTTCATCCGCCTCTCCGGGCTTTCCCTGCGCTACCGCTTCGATGAGCGTTTCCTCAACCTCATGCACAATGTAATCTCTTACGGCCATGTGGCGCTACACGCTGCTAACCTCTTTACCATCACACCCTTCATTGGCAGCGACCCCGAAACGGGCAGCCTAGTTGCCCCCCTGGCCCCTGTCCTCACGTTCAACCTCTCGCTCAGCTTCTAACCATGAGAATGCCGAAATCCTTACTATTCATACTTACCATCCTGCTGACGCTCCATAGCACAAGCTGCTCGCTTGACATCCCCCTAGAGGACAAGGTGAGCGACCCTCGAGCCATTTCCACAGTCGCAGCTATGCGCCGCGCCACCGCAGCAGCCTATCTCTCCTACGCTTGGCACGACTACGACATCGTCTTCTCCATTCTTGCCGAGGAGTTCCGACCCTCCACTTGGCTAGCGCAGCAGTCAAACGACTTGCGACGCTACCTATGGAATGAACTAAGCCTCCGTGATGAGGCGGTAAACCTATGGCGTGACCACTATAAAACCATCATGCTCTGCAATGCCGTACTCGAAAGGGTGAACGATATTGCCGCCTCTTCAGAAAGCGATCGCAAGCAGCGCGACGCATTGCAGGGCTCGGTGCTACTGCTCAAGGCGCGATGCTACCTCCAGCTGCTGCAAGTCTTTTCCGCCGCGCCGAGGGATGGTGATTTAGCCGGCGATGGCATTGTACTTCGCGATAGTGTTGCCTTTGAAATGCAACCCAGAAGTAGCATCGAGGCTTCGCTAAACGCCATCCTCTCGCTCATTGATCAGGCGCTGCCCCTCCTAAAGGATAACGAAGTGGTATCAGAGAACCCAAGCAACGCAATTAACTGGTTGAGCTATCCAGCCGGGCTACTTCTCAAAGCGCAAACAGCCCTTTGGAAAAGCGATTTTGAAACCGCGCTCAAGGCTTCTGAAGAGGTTCTTGACCTAAAAAAGAAACTCCTTAAGACCCCAGCAGACAAGCGCTACGAAGAAATGTGGACAGCTAAAGGCACGGGCGATGCCCTGTACGCCCATGATCAGCTTGAGAAGCAGCGCGGCGTTTCGCTCTACCTGAACGCTATACAGTACGATTTAAACAATGGCGACCTGTATAGCATAGCCCCCGGCACGGAGCTAGAGCCAGGCGATGCGCGCAAAAGGTTCTACGAAATCCCTTTCTCCCTTCCAAGCGGCCAGGCAGTGCTGCTATGGGGAAAATACAACTACATGAACCGCAACAATATTGAATTTAAGGTCACCTACGACCTCCGCCTCTCTGAGGCCCTCTTCATTGCGGCGGAGAGCCTAGCAGTTCTCGGTCGTTATGGGCAAGCGCACGAGTTGCTGAACGAATGGCTAAAGTCGCTAGGCTGTCATGACATACCAGCCTCTTTGGCGGGTGACAACTTGGTGAAGCACATCCTACGCCTGAAGATGCAAGAGTTCCGAGGGGAGGGCACAAGCTACTTCGACATGAAGCGCTGGCATCGGGCAGCCGCTCGCTTCAACGCTGACGGAACGAAGGGGAGCGTCAGAATAGAACCCTCCGATTTCCGCTGGGTGTGGCCGCTGCCCATGGCGGAAGTGCGAACGAGCAGTGGGAAGGTACACCAGAACCCTGGATGGGCGTTTGAACAGTAAGCGCAACGCACGGCATCGCGGTAGGGAATATTAGGAAGTAAATATCGCCGGCAATGGGCATCCAGCTTTTGGGCGATGTAAAAGGGGAGAGACAAGCAGATGGAGACAAAGAGATTACATCATATACACGTCATTCTAATGGCATTGGCCACAGTCATGGGCCTTCTAGGCGGGGCGTCATGCCGCGATAGGAATGATTTTTTAGAATACACCGGGAGCAATGAGATTATGGTTGTTGCGGACGAGGTGGCGTTAACACACATTCTCAAAGATTCAATTGAGGTGACCCTTGCCCGTGCCGTAGCCAAGGAGACGCAGGAGGTGACGATATCGGTAGAAGGGAACCAGGAAGGTATACTTGAGTTCCCATCACGGGTTGCATTTGAAGGCACCGCTAGAAAAGTAAGCTTTTTTGTACGCTTAAAGGCCGGAGCAACGGTGGCTAGCACCTTCTGGCCCAGTCTAACCTTCGCTTTGCAGCCAGGCCTGACGCCGCAGCGACTACAGCTCACGGTGAACAAGGAAAAGCCGGTATACAAGCCTTCAACTGACGAAGAAGAATTAATCAAACACTGGGTAAAGAAGGGCTATCCGCTTGATAAAATTCTTAGCACCTGTCTGCCCGTTGAGGTTACGGTGAGCTGGCCCACCGGCGGGGGCATAGCAGAGTTCCGCGATGCGGGTAGAAGTAGCTATAAGGGGGTAACGATGCTTTCGCTCTCAAGGGTAGCTACCAAGGACTCGCTGGTGTTAAAATTTGATTGGAATGCCCTTGGGCTTACCCAATTCTTCTACTTCGCCCTACGAAAAATGACCATTGAGAACAATGAATTCTGGTTTGACCCTTGGTCCGGCCCTTTCTACGCAAAGGTGATGAAGCTCTTGAACTGGGATAGAGCATCGCACGAAGAATTTGAATGCACGCTCGACAGCGTGGCCATTGGGCGAAAGGATGCCAATGGCATCTCCAGGGTGAACACCCTCCACGAAACCTATAAAGACCCTGGGCGATGGGAAGAATTTAAAACGCCATTTTGGTGGTCCTACACCGCCTGGGACCGCATGGAGAATCTCATTGCGCAGGGTAATCCCATAGCCATTGAGTGTTCTGTCACAGATGCCACCCCTTTCCCAGAGCGCCATTTAAACGCCCTCGACTGCCACCACTCAAAAAACTCACGACTCCCCCCATACGTGAGCGAGTTTGATGGCGTAACGCCCTTCCCCGAACAGGTAGTAACCATAGACTGGAACACCGGAGCGTTCCAATTCCACATCCTATCAAACCTCAACAACGCCACGGGCGGATACCTAGACATCGTTGGCAAGGTACAGCTACCAGTGCAGTAGGTAAAAAAGGGGCACAGGGGAGAAGTCTATAGCGCTACAGTCAAAAAGCATACATACGAACCTACAAAACTAAGGAATATGAAAAAGAGAAACGTTATCATCCTAACGCTCTGCGGCATTCTGTGCATCGGGGCGTTTGTTACGTGGCTAGCCTATCCGCGCCGAGTGGTGATAGGATTTGCCAACACGCCAGAATTTATGTACAGCCGCATTGCGCAAGCAGCCGACCCTGAGAACGTTGTGGTGCGCAAGGTAAAAAGCATTCAGGAGTACGCCGACTGCGATGCCGTCCTCACCTTCGGCATGGGTCTCGACTGGGGCGATGGGGAGAGAGCAGACGTACAAAACCTCATGGAGAAGGGGCTAAAACACATGACGTGGATGGCCCCCAACGCCGACAACAACATCTCCAATCTTGACACCACGCAGCAGGAAACCATTTTGGAATTCCTCGACAACGGCGGTACGTCAAACTTTCGCAACATGCTATACTTCGTACGTACAAACGTACTCGGGAAGCAGCTCCGAAAGGGGGCTACTATGGGGGAAATCATTCGCTACGGCAGCGATGTCCTTTTCACGAAAGACTCCGATGATCTAGCCTTCAACAGCGTTGCGGAATACGAAGCCTACTACCGAGACCACGGGATGCAAGAGGGCAGACCCAAGGTGGCAGTCTTCACAAGCATCATCAACCCTTTCAATAGCGACCGGCGCTACCTCAACGAGATCCTGCAAGGGCTAGAGGATGCCGGCTTTAATGTATACGGCGTGAGCGCCTGGATGCAGAAGCTTGAGATACTCGATGAGATATCACCCGACCTCGTGGTGGTATTCCCCCACGGCCGCTTTGCCCTAGGCAACTCCCAAGCCCTCATGGATTGGATGAAAAAGCGCAATGTGCCTATGCTCGCCCCCCTCACGCTCACCACCCTCCGCAAGGACTGGGAAGCCGACCCGCAGGGCATGGTGGGCGGATTCTTAAGCCAAAGCGTTGCTGTGCCCGAACTCGATGGCGCCATTGTGCCCTTCGCGCTAACCGCCCTAGAAGAGGAAAATGGCCTCCAGGTGTTCAAAACGATCCCCGGACGGCTCACCCAATTCTGCAATTTGGCAAAGAAGTACGTAGCCCTGCAAAAGAAACCCAACAGCGAGAAAAGGGTTGCCATATACTACTACAAGGGACCGGGGCAGAACAGCCTCGTGGCGCAAGGGCTTGAAACCCTCCCCTCGCTCTACAACACGCTCCTTGACCTGCGCAATGCGGGCTACAACGTTGACGGTCTTCCCGCAAGCCTTGAGAAGTTCAAAGAGGACATCATGACGCGCGGCGCGCTATACATGAGCTACGCCGAGGGCGCCCTGGGGAACTTCCTCACGAGCGGCTTGCCAGCATTTGTGCCTACCGATAGCCTCTCCAAATGGATCGAAGCTACCTTCCCGGCAGCCATCGTTGATAGCATCCGGAGTCACTATGGGAAAGAGCCCGGCGTGTACTACGCCTACGAGCAGAACGGGCAGAGCGGTATCGGGGTCCCTCGCATTCAGTATGGCAACGTAGCCATTCTCCCGCAGCTAGGCACGGGGGCTGGAGAGGTTGATTTCAACATGGTGCATGGGTCTATCGCTGTGCCAAGCTACCCCTACATCGCCTCCTACCTCTGGACGAGGAATGCCTTCAAGGCGGATGCCCTCATCCATTTCGGCACGCATGGAAGCCTAGAATTCATCCCCGGAAAGCAAATTGCCCTGAGTAGCAACGACTTTTCCGATAGGCTCGTGAACGACATCCCGCACATATACTACTACACCACCGCGAATGTCGGCGAGGGCATCATTGCCAAGCGGCGCAGCTACGCGCAGCTCGTGAGCTACCTCGCCGTACCCTTTATGGACACGGAGCTTCGGGGCGACCTAGATAAAATCAACGACCTCATCGAACAGTACCTCAGCAATAGCAAGGATGACGATGCGCTGAGCCTCAAAATAAAAGCCGAAGTGTTAAAGCGGGGATTCCACCGCGACCTAAAGCTCGATAGCATCCCTACCAATCCGTACAGCCGCGCCGACATACAGCAGGTTGACAATTTCGTGAGCGAGCTCATCTACGCAAAGGTTCCCGGCGGCATGTACACCACAGGAGTAAGCTTTAGCCAAGACCGCATAATGCGCAGCGCTAGGCTGCTTAGCATTGACCCCATTGCCTATGGGCTTAGCTACCTAGATCTCACGCGGGGAAAAATCACTGAGGAGCAATACAAGAACGAATCGTACTACCGCCGCCACTACCTCCCGGTGGCCTCAAGGCTCGTGGAACGGCTCCAGCATGCCCAAACGGTTGATGCCGCGCAAGAAATGCAACGGCTCGGGGTAACCCAAGAAGAGCTTATGGCTCTCGAACAGAACCAAGGGGGCATGCCCTCAGGCATGTCGGCCATGCAGCAAGCCATGGCGCGGCTCGCGGGCAACATCGCTAAGGCGAGCGCTCCAAAACCTGAAACCCCAATGGCTAGCATGCCATCAACCACCAACACGGCTGGACACCCCAATGCAATGCCGTCCAAACAACACCCCACGGCAAAGGCAGCAGATACGGCAAAATCTGCCAACAGCCATTCAGATGGCGCGACGGGCGCAACGGCTTCCAGCAAGAATGCAACGAATGGGGAAAACCACAAAACCATGCCAACGCACCCCAGCGGGGAGAACGATACCGCAGCCAAAGCCGCCATGCCGCAGAGCCACCCCGCTATGCCTCCGCATGCAGCCGCCGCCCCGCAGGCCGCAATGCAAGCCCAAGCGCAGGGCGATGGTGAAATCGCCATTAGCGAAAATCAACTCGAGGCACTGGAAATGCTACACGATGGCATCGTGAAGGTAAAGCACTACGAACAGATGCTACGCATAAGTCCTGCGCTAGAACTCGCAGCCCTGCGCAATGCGCTTAATGGCGGCTACACCCCGCCTTCTCCAGGCGGCGACTACATTTCCGATCCACAAGTACTCCCCACCGGGCGGAACCTATACTCCATTAATCCTGAAAACACACCCACCGCGAAAGCCTGGAAGCGGGGAAAAGCCCTAGGCGACGAGCTGATTGCCGACTACCGACGCCGGCATGACGACACCTTCCCCCGCAAAGTGAGCTTCTCGCTCTGGAGCAGCAGCTTTATTGAAAGCGAGGGCACTACCATTGCCGAAATATTCTACCTGCTGGGCGTGGAGCCGATACGCGACCGTATGAACCGCGTGCTTGACGTACGCTTGATCGACGAAGCGGAGCTGGGACGCCCACGCATCGACGTGGTGGTGCAAACATCTGGCCAACTACGCGACATCGCGGCATCGCGCCTCTTCCTCATCCAAAAAGCCGTTAAGCTCGCCGCTGAAGCCCCTAAAGGCCAGTGGGCTAACGGGGTGGCGCAAGGCGTAGCCGATGCTGAGAAAATGCTCCTCGACAAGGGGCTTACCCCCGCGGCCGCCCGCGCGCTAAGCCAAGCAAGGGTCTTTGGCGGCCTCAATGGTAGCTATGGCACGGGCATCCAACCCATGGTGGAAGCCGGTGACCGCTGGGAAAGCCGCAGCGAAATTGCCAAGGTCTACCTCCACAACATGGGTGCAATCTACGGCAGCAGCGAAGAGTGGGGCAAGTTCGCAGAGGGTGCCTTTGCCGCCGCGCTCCTCAACACCGATGCCGTAGTGCAGCCCCGGCAGAGCAACACTTGGGGGGCGCTGAGCCTTGATCACGTCTACGAATTCATGGGCGGCCTCACGCTGGCCGTGCGTGAGGTAACGGGCAAGGATCCTGAAGGCTACATGAGCGATTTAAGAAACCGTCACCGCGCGCGCACCCAGGAACTCAAGCAGGCCGTTGGGGTTGAGGCTAGAACAACAATTCTCAACCCCGCCTACGTACGTGAACAACTAAAGGAGGGCGCCGGCGCAGCCAACGCTATCGCTGAAACAATCCTCAACACGTACGCCTGGAATGTGATGAAACCAAGCGTTATTGATAAAGAGCTTTGGGACGGCATATACAGCATGTACGTCCTTGACGATAAGAAACTCGGCGTTCTTGACTTCTTCTCTCGTGAGAATCCTGCCGCCATGCAAGAGTACACTGCCGCCATGCTCGAAACCATACGCAAGGGAATGTGGCAAGCCTCAGACGAACAGATACAGCGCATTAGCGAACTCCATGCCGCATCTGTTGTGGAGGCTGGAGCGGGATGCAGCGGAATGGTCTGCGACAACGCAAAGCTCCGATCATTTATCGCCAAGCAGCTCCCAGCCGAGAAGCAAGAGGCCTTTGCGAAGGCTATCAGGGCCGTTAGGGAGCAGCAAACGCTCACAAAGGAAGAGGCAAACCGCGCCAAGGTGCTAACCAAAGAGGACCAACAGGATGGCAACGCAACCAGCGCGGTGCAAGAAACGGAGAAAAGCAATACGCTCCTTTGGGTAGTACTCGCATCAATGGCTATCGTGCTCGGGCTCGTACTCATCGTAAGCCGTCGGCGTAAGAGGTAAAGCTTGGCATGGCAGACTTACTCCTTTCGCTGAGCCTATTGGGCGTAGTTTCGCTCGTCTTTAGGGAGGTATATAGGGGCGTATGGCTTCGGCTGGCACATGGGGGGATATACGCAGCACTGCTGTGGATAGCCCACCCCATGCTCCTTGAAACGAGCAAAAAAACGCTTGATATATACCTCTCGAGCGCCAGCGTGCAGACCGACCTACTGCTGCTCCTCACGGTTGATTTAATGCTCCATGCTGCAAGCATATCGCATTGGAACCATCAGGCCGCAGTCGGGGCTAGAAGAAATCATATCCCTTGGGACCTCACGGAGCGCATTACTCGTGCCGCATGCCGTATCGCCTACTACGTCCCGCCGCTATGGCCCGCAGCCTCATTGGTGTACATTCGTTTGGCACTGCTATATGCCTGGCCGGGGGTCTCCTTTTCAGGCGTTACGGCGGGCCTTATGGCCCTCGCACTGGCGCTCTGCAGCCTGGCTCCATGGCCGCTACGCGGGCTAAAAGGAAGGTCTGAAATCTCATACGCCCCAATGGCATCAGCCATCCTGGCCTTCCTCCTCGCGCAGCTCGTGGCCCCCGGCGCAATGCGCCTCGCGCTCACCCCAAAACAGATCGACTATACGCAGCTCCTTGGAAGCCTCTACCTCATCGCGGCGCTTATCCCCATAACGGCTGCTGCCTACTGGTTGCATTTACGTAAAAGTTCAAAACACAAATAGAAGGAAGAGAGATGAATTTCGTATCGAACATAATGTTCTGGATTTCCAACAGCCTACTCGTGCCGGTGATGGTGGGACTGGTGCTACTGTTTCTGCTTTCGCTCGTCATGATTGGGAACCTGCTAGCCGAGCAGCGAAAGCAACGGCAGAAGGAGGCTCTCTACGAAAAGCTATTCCGTGACTTGGGGAGCAGCACCAAGCTGCAACAGCTGCACCTGGCACTAGGGAATGCCCCGCAAAAACGATTCTTTGAGGAGGTTGCCCTTGCCCTCTTCGGCGCAACGCAAGCCCAACGGGACCTACTAATTGGCAACTACGAGCTGCGGCAACAAAAAAGCAACACGCAGGGGAAGCTCCTCGCCAAGTTCGGGCCAATTCTCGGACTGATGGGGACGCTCATCCCAATGGGGCCCGCGCTGGTTGATTTGAGTACCGGCGAGGTGGCTGGCATGGCCTACAACATGCAGGTAGCTTTCGCCACAACCGTCCTCGGCATGTTCTCTGCCGCGGTGGGGTACTTCTACCTGCAACTCATTACCCGATACCAGCACAAAGACCTGCTCTGGCTGGACTATCTCAGCGAAAGCCTCGCCGAGCAAGCAGCACCCTCCCAAATGGGCAAAGGGGAGACGAAACCCATAAACGAGTAGAACCACACCATGAAAAAAGGACGTAGAGCATTCTCGTACGAAGAGGAAGATCCATCCTCTTTGCTTTCCAACCTATTTGACGTGGCGATGGTCTTTGCCGTGGCGCTCATGGTGGCGCTGGTCACCAAGTTCAACATGACCGAGGTGTTTAGCAAGGAAGACTACACCATCGTTAAAAACCCAGGCAAAGAGAACATGGAAATCATTGTGAAAAAGGGCGAAAAGATAGAACGCTACCAAGCCAAGGACCAAAGCTCCTCTGAGAGCAAAAGCAAGGGGCGACGCGTTGGGATAGCCTACGAGCTTGACAACGGCGAGATTATCTACGTCCCCGAAGAGTGATGTTAGAATACCTATAACTAACCTACTTAGGAAGGCGGCTAGCATGGTGCTAGCCGCCTTTTTTCACACATTCTCATTCCGCGAAACGGACACACACCTTTTCCTCCAAATCCGTACCCCCTTCGCATCAAATTCGGATTTCTCCGGAGAAATCCGAATTTGATGCGAACCAGATGCTAAGATGGTACGAAGGGGGAAGGCCCCGCTACAACGCCAACCCCGCGCTACCCATTTCCTACAATGGGCAGCGCGGGGTATGGAAAAGCCTTTGAATAAACTGCACAGATCTCCCCCTCACCTTCAGGAATTGAGGCTCGTGAAGGAAGGAACAGGATACAGAGTGCGAGATATGAGACCTATGGGCGTGCGCCAACGTGCATGGATGCCCCACAGCGCGATGGCAGCGCAACGGAAAGCCCTTCGGCGAAGGGGGCTATATTTCGCCCCAGTTTCGCCCAGCCTCCACGTCCACCACGAGCGGCACACGCAGCTGCGCCGCCGAGCGCATCCCCTCAACCAGAATGGCCTTGGCCTTTTCCACCTCCCCGGCAGGGGCATCCACAATGAGCTCATCATGCACCTGCACCACGAGCTTCGCCTCTAACTCCGCCTTCGTAAGTGCCTGTTCTACTGCAATCATGGCTATCTTCATAATGTCGGCAGCCGCCCCTTGGATGGGGGCATTGATTGCATTTCGCTCCGCGGCGGCCCGTAGGTTGGCATTGCGAGAATGGATGTCTGGGAGCCAACGACGGCGGCCAAAGAGGGTCTCCGCGTAGCCCGTTTTCTTCGCCCTTTCCACGCTTTGCTTCATGTAGTTCGCCACGGCGGGGTACATCGCAAAGTAGTCATCAATAAGCCTCTGCGCATCGCCGAGCGCCATCTCTAGCTGCTGCGAGAGCCCAAAGGCCGATATGCCGTAAATCATGCCGAAATTTGCCCGCTTCGCATGGTTTCGCTGCAAGGGGGTGACGCTGTCAATACTCTCCTTGAAGATACGCGCCGCGGTGGCCGCATGGATGTCGTGCCCTAGCTGAAAGTCGTGCAGCATGTTAGGATCTTCGCTCAGGTGCGCCATGATGCGGAGCTCTATCTGCGAGTAGTCCGCCGAAATGAGCTGCCCATCGGGGAAACGTGAGACGAAGGCGCTCCGAATGCTTTTCCCCTCCGCGGAGCGAACGGGTATGTTCTGAATGTTCGGATTGCTAGAGGAGAGGCGCCCCGTGGAGGTAATCGTCTGGTTGTAGTGCGGATGGATGCGCTGCGTGACGCTGTTCACCAATGCCGGAAGTGCGTCAACGTACGTTGACACCAATTTCTTCTTTTCCCTGTAGGCTAGGATCGTCTCAATGGCGGGGTGACGATTGGCGTACTTACGCAGCTCCATCTCGCTGGTGTTATACTGCCCAGTCTTGGTTTTCTTGGGCTTATCAGCCACCTTGAGCCGATCGAATAGGAGTTCCCCCACCTGCTTGGGCGAGTCTATATTAAAATCGCTAGTGCCCGCCAGCTGCGCTACCTTCTCTCTCAGCTCCTCTATTTCGCCGTTAAACTGCGCGCGCAGCCCATCAAGATGGGCGAGGTCAATGGCGAGGCCGTTCCACTCCATATCGGCGAGTACGGCCACCAATGGGCCTTCGGTCTTGTCGTAGAGCTCCGAGAGGTTCTGTACGCCGAAAAGCTTTTGCAACGCATGGAAAAGCTGCAACGTGACGTCGGCATCCTCCGCGGCATAATCCACGAGCCTCTCCAAGGGGATGGCGTAGAGGTCGATTTGGTCTGGCTTCACATCAGGGTTTAGCGCCTCGTAGGGTATTGGTTTGTAATTCAACAGCTCCACCGCCACCTCGTCCAGCCCATGGCGCGCATCGGGGTTGATGAGGTAGTGCATCACCATGGTGTCAAAGATGCGCCCCCGCACGGTAATCCCTGCGTCACGCAGCATCAAGAGATCGAACTTGAGGTTGTGCCCCACAATGGCAACGTTTTCCCGATTAAGTATCGCCTGCAAACGCTCGCGCCAGGCTTCGGGTATTTCGCCAGGTCGCTTAAGGGGGATGTAGTAGGCTCTGCGCGGTTCGGTGGCGAACGACATGCCTACGATACGATTCTCATGGAGCGTAAAGCCGGTGGTTTCGGTATCTAACGCTACGGTATCAGCCCCCTCTAGCTCGCGGCAAAGCGAATCGAATGCGGCATCGTCGGTAACCGCGATGTAGCTGTGCGGCGTGGAGGCAGCCGTGGCATGCTCCACGGAGGGCATAGGCGCAGTGGCCGCGGCGTGGTCGCCGAGGAAGGTAGCAGCTATATCACGCCCCAGCGTGTTGAAATGCAGCTCCGCAATGAGGGCCTGGGCTGCATCGGCATCGGTGGCTCCCTGCGCGTAGTCGCTCAAATTTGCAGGAATTGGGGCATTCGTATCAATGGTCACCAGCTTCCTCGCCAACTCCAGCTGCTTTGCATTCTCATCGATTGACTTTTGGAGCTTTGGGGTAAGGTTGGCAAGATTGCCCATAATGCGCTCTATAGAACCGTACTTCGCAATGAGCCGCGCCGCCGTCTTCTCCCCCACGCCCGGTACGCCCGGCACGTTGTCTGACGTATCGCCCCACAGCGCCAATATGTCGCGGAACTGCGTCGCCTCGGCAATCCCATACTTCTCGCACACCGCTTGCGCAGTGATACGGTCAACCCCATTGCCCGAGCGGGAGGGCTTTAGCATCTCCACATTTGCGTTGAGCAGCTGCTGGTAGTCCTTATCGGGGGTGAAGAGCAGAACCTTCGTATCGTCAGACGAAAAATGGGCGGCTATCGTGCCGATAATGTCGTCCGCTTCGTAGGAGGGCACCTCAACCATCGGGATGCCGAGGGCTGGGAGCAACCGGCGCACCATGGTGGCCCCATAGAGTATAGGCTCTGGCGTCGCCTCGCGATTGGCCTTGTAGTCTGGGTACATCTCATGGCGGAAGGTGGGCTGCGAGAGGTCAAACGCCACGGCCATATGGGTGGGATGCTCCGTGCGTACGCACTCAATGAGGGTACGCATAAAGCCGTACACCGCGGAGGTATTGTTGCCCTCGGGCGTTATGAGAGGCCTGTTAATGAAGGCATAGAAAGAACGGTAGAGCAACGCGAAGGCATCTATGGCTAAAAAACGATTCGTGTACGGCATTGGAGACGCTATTTGTGTTAAATATTTTAGCAAAGTTAAATAAAATCGTATATTTGCAGCCACTCATGGGGGGATTTAGCTATGATGTTTAGTAGCTACACGGTGCTTTTCGGGGCGGTAACCTTCGGGGTTTGCTCCATAGTGTTGCTTTGGTTCTTCGCGCTACGAATTTACCAGCTCATCATGGCGAGCCTCGCCGTAACCTACGAGGGAGTCCTCGCGCAGCGCACGGAAGAGCTGGTCAGGGAGCGCATGAAGGTTGACAAGCTCCTACAGCGCATGCTCCCCGCGCAAACCATCACCGAGCTACAGCAGTGCGGCAAGGTGACCACCGAGCGCTACGGCATGGTGACGGTGCTATTCGCCGACATTGAGGGCTTTACCATGATCGCCGACAGCGTGAACCCCGAACGGCTGATCGACTCCCTCGACCGCTTCTTTTATGACCTCGACGGGATTACAGAGCGCCACCACCTAGAAAAAATCAAAACCATTGGTGATGCCTACATGTGCGCCGGCGGAGTCCCAGTTCGTAACCGCACCAACCCTATCGACGTAGTGCTGGCCGCTCTCGAAATGCAGCGCCATATGAAACGTCTGAACCTTGCCACCCGCACCGGCGATGATGCCTGGGGGCTACGCATTGGGGTGAACACGGGGCAGGTGATTAGCGGCGTGGTGGGGCGCGACAAGCTTTCGTACGACATCTGGGGCTCCGGTGTTAACCTGGCGAGCCGCATGGAGTCCTCGGGGGAATCGGGATTCGTAAACATCTCCGATACCACCTACTTCCAAATAAAAGACTTCTTCGACTGCACGTGCCGCGGCGAAATGCCGGTGAAGAATAGGGGACGGGTTAAAATGTACTTCGTGGATGGTATAAAACCCGAACTCAGCGAGAACGGGGAGGGAATAGAACCCAATCGTCTCTTTGAGCTGAAACGGCAGCTGGTACGTTTGATTGATGTGGAGGACTACGCGCTGAACCTCCTTGAGGAAAAGCTGCCTAAGGATCTATACTACCACAACGTGAAGCACACGCTGGATGTCTACACGCAGGTGGAACTCATTGGGCGAAGCGAAGGGGTAAGTGATGAGGATCTACTCCTCCTTCGCACCGCGGCGCTATTCCACGACATCGGGCACATCGCGGACTACCAAACGCATGAAGAGATGGGGGTGAAAATTTGCAGCGAGGCGCTGCCGCGTTTCCTCTACAGCCCCGAACAGATAAAGCAGATATGCAGCCTCATCATGGCGACAAAAATGCCGGTGCACCCTAAAACCCTCCTAGAGGGCATCATCTGCGATGCCGATTGCGACTACCTGGGGCGCAGCGACTACATCCCCGTGGCCAATAAGCTCTACGAAGAGCTTAAGGTGCGAGGCCTCGCGGGCGACCTCTCCGAGTGGGTTGACCTGCAAATCCAATTCCTCAAAAACCACCAATACTATACGCAAACCGCTAGTAACCAACGTGAAGAGAGCAAGCAGAATCAGCTCAATAAGCTTCTCGAATGGCGTAAAAAAGCGCAAGAGAAGGAGAGCGCTATGCGCCAATCCCATAGCCTATTTTCCCAAAAATAGCAACATCCGCCGCTGCACAGCCGTAATAAACAAAAAAGCTTGTATCTTTGCAGCGGTAAGTGTGGTGTGAAACGAAATTTAGACGGCGATGTCAGAACAGCTAAATAGGGTTATCCTGGTGCCATGGGATTTCAGCGAAGACAGTGAAAAGGCACTGGCACATGCCTATCAACTCGCCCAAATGGTGGGCGATAATGTGATGCTCGTGCACTTCATACGCCGCCCATCGCTACTTATTGGGGCTGGTGCAAGGGAGAAACTGCATAGGCAGGAGATGGAGGCGCAGGAAAAGCTCAAGAAGGAGGTGGATCGACTCTCCAGGCTGTTTGAGGCGAAACGGGAGGAGCTGCGCCAGTCATTGGAGCAGGAGGAGTATCAGGATCGCAAGGTGCAAAACGTCACCATCTTACCCTACGTCCTTGTCTATCGAAACATTACCAAAAGCCTCGCCGCACTCTACGCTTCCATGGGGGTCAACCTGGTGGTGACTACCGCGAACTACCGGCTTCCCAATAAGAAGCAGATCAACATGCTGGCGGTGCTGCGCAAGGTTAAGTCGGGCCGTTTAACTACTGTTCCGTTCATCCTAGTAAAGCAACTCCCTACCCACCGTTACTACACCGATGTGGTACTCCCGCTAGACTTCAACAAGAACTTCAAGGAGTCAATTCGCTGGGTGGCCTACCTCTCTAGCTACTACCATTGCAACGTAAATATCATCAAAGCCCCCGCAAAGAACGCTGAAGCGAAGCAGGGCATCGCAAGCAACACCTACTTTACGAAAAAGATCCTCGACGCATCCAACGTGGTGTATGGCATCAAGAATGCCGATAGGAATAAAGAGTTCCGATTTGAGGTTGAGAACTTCGTAAAGGAGATTGATGCCGACCTCGTGCTGGTGATGACCGACCGCATCGATAGGCTTTTCCCAAATGGAGAAATCACCATCGATGTACCAGTCATGCTCATTAACCCGCTCGCGAAGCTGAAACAGTCGTTCAACTAAACATAAGTAGGGGGCGTATCTCCTCGGAGCGAGAATAACGTAATGGACAACGGACGAAGGTCCTTCAGCCCAACCCGCACCATGGCGCAGTGGGGGCGTAAGGTGCTCCTGGTAGCCATCGCAGCAGTGCTAATCGGAGCAGTGCTTACCTCCTTCGTGCCATCCCTTCACGCCTATAGGCGCATCACGATGCAGCTGCTCAACGCTACGCTCGGGGTGTGCGGCCTCGTCACCGGCTTTGACGAATGGGGGAAATGGTACGGCAAGGTGGGGGCTGTTGCCGGCGCGCTGATGCTTTTCGCCTTTTTTCTCCCGCAGCTGCCGGGACGCTTCTACATCATGACGGCTAGCACCGTGGCCATTCTCATCTTCCTAATTGCCGGCTACGGCAGGAAGGAGCGGGGAGAGAAGGAAGAGGGGTAGGGGGAATGCAGATTGCCAGCTAGATATCGTTGGCTGTTCTGCAATTCTCGGAACGAAAATAATTTTCCATATAAAGAGCGGCGCGAGGGTACTCCCTCGCGCCGCTTCTGTATCGCCTAGATCAATCCCAAATGCAACCCCAACCCTACAGGCTCCCTATCATCTTGGAGGGTACCACCCACTCATCGAACTCCTCCGCGGTAAGGTAACCTAACGCCAGCGCCGCCTCCTTGAGGGTGGTGTTCTCCTTGTGCGCCTTCTTCGCAATGGCCGCCGCCTTTTCGTAGCCTATGTGCGTGTTCAACGCCGTCACCAGCATAAGCGAATTCTTGACGTGCTGCTCCACGGAGCGGTCGTTAGGCTTTATGCCATCCACGCAATGTATCGTCAACGACACGGCCGCATCGCCCAGCAGCTGCGCCGACTGTAAGAAATTGGCAATCGTCATCGGGCGGAACACGTTCAGCTCAAACTGCCCCAGCATGCCGCCGCACGTGATAGCCGCATCGTTGCCAATCACCTGCGCGCAAACCATGGTCATCGCCTCAATCTGCGTTGGGTTCACCTTGCCTGGCATAATGCTGGACCCCGGCTCGTTCTCAGGGATTAGGATTTCGCCTATCCCGCTGCGTGGCCCCGAAGCCAGCATGCGCAAATCGTTACAGATCTTCATCAACGACACGGCAAGCTGCTTGAGCGCATTGTGGGTCTCCACGATGGCATCATTGCTAGCCAACGCCTCAAACTTATTGCTCGCCGACACAAATGGAAGCCCCGTAAGCTCCGCGATGACCTCCGCCACACGCTGCGCATAGCCTTTGGGCGTATTGATGCCCGTACCTACAGCCGTTCCCCCCAATGCGAGTTCGCTGAGGTGGGGGAGGGCGTTCTCCAAAGCCCGAATGCCGTGGTCAAGCTGCGAAACGTAGCCTGAGAACTCCTGCCCCATCGTCAATGGGGTGGCATCCATCATGTGGGTACGCCCGATCTTCACAACGTTCTTCATCTCCTCGCTGCGCGCTGCCAATGAGTCGCGTAGCCGCTGCAGGCCCGGCAATGTAACCTCCTTGAGCTTCTTGTAAGCCGCGATATGCATGGCCGTGGGGAAGGTGTCGTTGCTCGACTGCGACTTATTCACATCGTCATTGGGATGGACGAGTTTTTCCCCCTCGCCGAGACGGTTGCCCTTGAGCTGATGCGCCCGGTTGGCAATCACCTCATTCACATTCATATTGCTCTGCGTGCCCGACCCCGTCTGCCAAATAACCAAGGGGAATTGCGCCCAGTGTTTGCCCGCGACTATTTCATCGCACACGCTGCCGATGAGGTCTCTTTTCTCCTCTGAAAGCACCCCCAACTCGCAGTTGGTAATGGCAGCCGCCTTCTTTAGATAGGCAAAGCCCTCTATTATCTCGTGCGGCATGCTCGCGGGCGCCCCTATCTTAAAGTTCATAAACGAACGCTGCGTCTGCGCGGCCCATAGCTTGTCGGCTGGCACCTGCACGTTGCCCATCGTATCATGCTCAGTTCGGAATTCCATACCCTATCTGTATTACATTTGTTTTCTCTTCTCCTACGTTGCTTCCATCGGTGCGCTACCGATTGATTACAAACGCCGTAGGCAAAGGTACGGAAATATTCGGGGATTTTACGCCCCGCGGTAAAACAATGCATCTACGCCTCGCTGCAACTTTCGTATACGCATTCGGAGAAACTAATACCACGAGCCTCCCTCCACACTCCATTATGCATGATGCTTTACAATGTGTAGCAATAACGTAAAGAGAAGAAAAAATATACCTAACTTCGCGAAAGCTACAAATGGGTAAATGCAGATGGAGAGGAAATCAAAAGTAACCAAAGAGCTGATCGCGCCACGGAGCATCGTGGTGGTAGGCGGTTCCGACGATCTATACAAGCCAGGCGGACGCGCTCTGGAGAACCTACGCACGCACGACTTCAAGGGGACGCTGATGGCTGTAAATCCCAAGTGCGATGAGGTGCAGGGGATAAAGTCCTACCGCCAGGTGGAGGATCTGCCGCAGGTAGATTTGGCCGTGCTGGCCATCGCCGCAAAGTTCTGCCCCCATGCGGTCGAGGTGCTCGCGAGGGATAAAGGCACAAAGGCCTTCGTCATCCTCTCCGCGGGATTCCACGAGGAAGGAGAGGAGGGCGCTAGGCTGGAGCAGCAAATTGTTGACACCGTAAATGCGCATAAGGCCTGCCTCATTGGGCCAAACTGCGTGGGGATGATGAACTCCAACCATACGAGCGTCTTCATGAAGCCTATACCCCGTTTCGATAGCAAAGGGGTAGATTTCATCACGGGCAGCGGTGCCACGGCGGTGTTTATTATTGAATTGGGGATCACGCAGGGGCTGAGCTTCTCGTCCGTCTTCTCCGTAGGCAACAGCGCGCAGCTAGGGGTTGAGGATGTTTTGGAGTACTTCGATGAGACATTTGACCCCGCAACGAGCTCTCGGGTCAAGCTCCTCTACGTGGAGAGCATCGCCAATCCAGAAAAGCTACTCAAACACGCCAGCTCCCTGATACGCAAGGGATGCCGTATCGCCGCCATCAAGGCAGGGACATCCGCCGCGGGGAGCCGTGCGGCAAGTTCCCATACAGGGGCACTCGCGAGCAGCGATGTGGCGGTGGACGCACTCTTTAAAAAGGCAGGCATCGTCCGTTGCCGCAGCCGGCAGGAGCTGCTCACCGTGGCCTCTATCTTCATGCTGCCGGAGCTTCAAGGCAAACGCATCGCCATTGTTACGCATGCCGGCGGCCCCGCGGTGATGCTCACTGACGCACTTTCTGACGGCGGACTCGAAGTGCCAAAGCTAGATGGACCAGCCGCCGACGCTCTGCTAGAGAAACTCTTTGATGGCTCGTCCGTGGCGAACCCTATTGACTTCTTGGCTACCGGAACGGCGGAGCAGCTTGGGGAAATTATCGATGCCTGCGAGAGGGAGTTTGAGGTGGATGCCATGGTGGTCATCTTCGGTAGCCCGGGCCTTCGCCCCGTGTACGATGCCTACGACGTGATACACGAGAAGATGCGTAGCTGCAGTAAGCCCATATTCCCCGTGCTACCATCGCTTGTCAACGTAGCAGACGAGATAAAAACCTTTGTGGCGAAGGGCAATATCTTCTTCCCAGAGGAGGTGGTGCTAGGCGATGCGCTCTCGCTAGTGGTGCGCACGCCAAAACCTCAACCTGAAGACGTAGCGTTCCCCACGATCGATGTGCAGCGGGTACGTAGCATCGTGGATAGGGTTGGCAATGGGTATCTCAAGCCGGCTGACGTTCAGGGACTCCTTGATGCTGCGGGTATCCCCCGCGCGGGAGAGGCTGTGGTAACCACAGTGCACGACGCGGTGGAAGCTGCCAAGAACCTTGGCTACCCGATTGTGATGAAGGTTGTAGGGCCTGTGCACAAATCTGATGTGGGCGGCGTGGTGCTAGGCATTGACAACGAGGCCACCGTGGTGCGAGAGTTCACCCGCATGATGCAGATACGTGAAACAACCGCCATCCTCATGCAGCCCATGCTCTCGGGGACAGAGCTATACATCGGCGCTAAACGGGACGATAAATTCGGTCACCTCGTGCTCTGCGGGCTAGGGGGAATTTTCATTGAGGTGCTAAAGGACGTTCAGGCGGGGCTCGCTCCGCTCTCCCTCAATGAGGCCAAAGCCCTAGTGGACAACCTACGCAGCGCAAAGATTCTTGATGGTGTACGGGGGCAAGCACCCATCGGGCGTGAGCGGTTCGCAGAGATTGCCACACGCGTCTCTGCGCTCGTGACGGCAGCCTCCGAGATCTTCGAAATGGACCTCAACCCGCTGCTAGGCAACGAGAAGGGAATCGTAGCGGTTGATGCCCGTATCAGGATAGAGAAGTAGCGTACGGAGTAGATGGCTGAAAATGGGAAACACACCCCTCGTAAACTAAGTACCTCTGAGTGGCTACTGGTCGGGATGCTGGCCATGGGGGTTCTTCTGGTAGCGCTCCGGTGGGAGTACATCAGGAAAGAGGTGAGCGAGAGCGTGCGTAGCTACTTTGAACGGACGGAATAGACCCCACCGTTTCAGCCTAACGTACACCACACAGACTACAGTTGCATACTCGCGCCAACTTCATGCCGCATAAGGCAGTGGTTGGCGCGAGTGATAAAACAAGGAAACAATGGGAAGCAACGCAGAAGCGTTACGTGACGATGTGGCAAAAGCACTGGCTACGCTTAAAGCGGGAGGCACTATCCTTTACCCCACCGACACCATTTGGGGCATCGGTTGCGATGCAGCAAACGCTGCCGCTGTTAGTGCCGTGTACCAACTAAAGCACCGCGCCGCCAGCAAAAGTCTAATCGTACTCGTTGCCGATATGGAGATGTTGGAGCGCTACGTAGGGAGCGACGCCTGCCGTGCGGCAGAAGCGTTCGCCTGCGCCGAACGCCCTACCACCGTAATTTACCCATCCGCTATGAACCTCGCCGTTGGGGTGGCAGCGAACGATGGTAGCGTAGGGATACGCATTGCGCAACACCCATTCTGCGCCGCGCTTACGAAAGCCCTAGGAGGTGCCATCGTCTCAACATCAGCCAATATCTCTGGGCATCCCCAGCACGGGAAGGGATTAGCCAATGTAGAAGAGGAGATACGCAATAGGGTGGACTACGTTGTAAACGAACGCCAGGACACCGCGAAGGGCGGTGCGGCGTCCAGAATTGTACGCATTCGCCCCGATGGGACGGTTGAAATAGTACGTGAATAGCATTGAGTTCCTCTAAACATAGGTAAAATTAGTAAATTCGCGTACGGAGATTGGGGAGGGGAGCGTAAAGATTTGACAGAGAAAAAGCAAAATCATGAAGAACATACTAATACTCGGTGCGGGTGGGCAAATCGGCTCTGAACTGACACCGCACCTACGGAGTATTTACGGCGACAGCCACGTGGTGGCCACTGATGTACGCCCTAACGAGCGCCTTGCGCAGGCGGGTCCCTTTGAAACGATTGATGCCCTCGACGCGCAAGCCGTAGCCAACGTGGTGAAGAAGTACAAAATCGACGCAATTTTTAACCTCGTGGCGCTGCTTTCTGCCAAGGGCGAGGAGAATCCTCAGCTCGCTTGGAAAATCAACATGGGCGCACTGCTCAACACGCTAGAGGTGGCGCGCGAAACTAAAGCATCTGTTTTCACCCCAAGCTCTATAGGTGCTTTCGGTAATTCTACCCCAAAGGATGGCACCCCACAGGACACCATCATGCGCCCGAACACCATGTACGGCGTTTGTAAGGTGTCGGCAGAGCTTCTCGGGGACTACTACCACACCCGTTTCGGCGTCGATACGAGAAGCGTACGTTTCCCAGGCATCATCAGCAATGTTACGCTCCCTGGCGGCGGCACGACTGATTACGCTGTAGAAATCTACTACGCTGCCGTGAAGGGTGAAAAGTTCATCTGCCCAATTCCTCAGGGGGTCTACATGGACATGATGTACATGCCCGATGCGCTGAACGCCATCGTGCAGCTCATGGAAGCCGACCCAAGCAAACTGACCCACCGCAACGCCTTCAACGTCGCCTCAATGAGCTTTGAGCCAAGCGAAATTCTTCACGCCATCCAAAAGGAGCTACCAAACTTCACGATGGAGTACCGAATTGACCCCGTGAAGAAAGCCATTGCGGAATCGTGGCCTAATCGTCTTGACGACTCGGCAGCACGCGCAGAGTGGGGGTGGAAACCCAAATGGGATCTCCCCTCCATGACGAAGGACATGCTTCGCGCCGTGGGCGAGAAAAAGATGCGGAGAGAAATTTAACGAACACCCGACTCAATAGGATTCGTAGTACCAACGCCCGACCACCCCTAGGGTGGTCGGGCGTCCACATAGTAAGAGGATTTCCATGTCACAACAACCCATACGTGTGCTACACGTAATTAACTCCCTTAAACGGGGCGGCGCAGAGACGCTCCTCCTCAACTACCACCGCACCATTGATCGAAGCCGTGTGCAATTTGACTACCTCCTCTCATTCCCCTACGAAACAGACTACGAGGCCGAGGTAAGGCAACTCGGGGGAGTAATCTTTCGGGTTTCGTACCAAAGTGACTCAGCTTTTGGTAAGCTCTCGTACCTCATTAGGCTTTTCTGGTTCCTTCTCACGCACCGCTACCAAATCATACATGTTCACCTCGCCCCCCAGACTGCACTATGGCCCCTACTCTTCGCAAAGATTTTACGCTACAAACATCGCATTATCCATTCCCACAACACCAACACCTCGCAGTACGAACCTTCCGCATCGTTAAATCGGCTGAAAAAACGACTCGTCCGCCTCGCTACCGACTACTACGCCTGCAGCTACGATGCGGGGCGGTTTCTCTACGGTGACGAAACCATGAAAAGCGGCATCGTTAAGGTCCTAAAAAGCACAATCATTGCCCACAATTTTACCTATTGTAAGGAAGCTGCAGACGCTATACGCCAACGGCTCAACATCAAGCCAACGCAGATTGTCCTCGGCGCAATCGCAAGACTCGAAAAGCAGAAGAACCACCTATTCATGGTGGAAATCATGAACATTCTCAAGGGTAACGGCAATGGGTGGATTCTTGTACTTGTAGGCGATGGATCTCTGGCGGGAACAATAAGAAACGAAGCCCAAAAACTAGGGGTCACCGACAATATACGAATGGTTGGGATGTCTGATGCCGTTCGTGATTACCTCTCTGCGTTTGACCTCTTGCTCATGCCATCGCTCCACGAGGGTATGCCGCTCTCCGCTCTTGAAGCCCAAGCGGCTGGATTAACCGTCCTCGCTTCAAAAGATAGGGTGCCAAACGACACCGTTTGCACAGACCTCGTCCATTTCCTACCGCTTGAGGACGGCGCAGTAGCATGGGCCAATTGGATAGCCAACTTCTCTCCTGCTCCTAGAAAAGAGGGGAAACTGCCCGAAGGGCGGTGGGCTGAAGGGTATGACGCTGCGTCCGCTGCGCCTAGGCTCGTAGCACGGTACGAGGCGATGATACAACAAGCCTAGCGCTTCGCATACATCGTTTCGTAGTACTGCGCGTAGGCCCCCGACGTAACGTTATCGAGCCAATCTTGATGCGATAGATACCAATCTACGGTAAGCCTCAACCCCTCTTCAAACGTCACCGAGGGCTTCCAGCCGAGTTCTCTATGAAGCTTTGACGAGTCAATCGCGTAGCGTAAATCGTGGCCTGCCCGGTCAGTAACGTAGGTAATAAGTTTTTCTGAGTAGCCCTCTGAACGCCCCAACGAGGCATCCACTAATCGGATGAGAGCCTTCACCAAGTCTATATTCTTCCACTCGTTGCTTCCCCCGATATTGTAGGTTTCACCCACCCTCCCTTTACAGAAAATCATATCGATTGCCTTCGCGTGGTCCTCCACGTAGAGCCAGTCCCGCACGTTCAGCCCCTTCCCGTATATGGGGAGCTGTTTCTCATGCCGAATGTTGTTTATTACCAACGGTATGAGCTTCTCCGGGAATTGGTACGGCCCATAGTTATTTGAGCAGTTAGAAATTACGGTGGGCAGGCCGTACGTGTCGTGGTAGGCTCGTACAAAGTGGTCGCTACTCGCCTTGCTGGCGGAGTAGGGGGAATGCGGAGCGTAGCTGGTCTTTTCCGTGAAAGGGGCATCGTCCATGGAGAGCGCACCGTACACCTCATCGGTGGAAATGTGATAAAAACGTTTCCCCTCAAAATGTCCGTCCCACGCAATTCGGGCAGCGTTCAGCAGGTTTAACGTACCGAACACGTTGGTACGGGCAAAAGCTAAGGGGTCAACTATGGAACGATCCACGTGGCTCTCCGCCGCTAAATGAATCACCCCATCTATTGCATAGTCCCCAAAGAGTTGCGACACCAACGCCTCATCACAGATATCGCCCTTCACAAACCGATAATTCGCAGCTCCTTCAACCTCCTTAAGGTTTTCCAAATTCCCGGCGTAGGTAAGCGCATCTAAGTTAACAACGAGGAACTCAGGGTGCGCCTTCACAAGGTGTCGCACTAAGTTGGACCCTATAAACCCCGCCCCGCCTGTCACCAAAATACAACTAGCAAACTGATCCGCCATGACTCTTCTATGGTATGTAATTCTCTTTACACTACTCAAGGCGCAAAGGTAAAGCAAAATAATCAATAATATGCTTAAACACAACAGCTACTTTCCTAAGATTCTCGCACTTTCAATGCCATTATCGCCCGATCGTACACCCCTTGCAGATAGGCTATAGCCATCCCATAGTTCACCACCGGCACACCGTGTTCTGTCAACTCCTCCACCCGCCCACGAATCATGCGTGGCGTACTCATGCACCCCCCACAAATCAACGCCAAGCTGTACTGCGACAACCCCTCTGGCAGCCTCGCCATGCCCGACACAAAATCGTACCTCAACTCGCCCCCCACACGTTGGTTTATCCATCCAGGAATCTTCACCCTCCCGATGTCCTCGCATGACACCTGATGCGTACACCCTTCCACAATCAGCACCCTATCTCCCTTCTTCAACCCATCTATCGCGGGTGCACTTCGCAGATAGGTCTCAAACTCTCCTTTCTGCCGCGCCAGCAACATACTAAAACTCGTCAACGGTATATCCTCAGGGACTTCCTCCGCCGCACGGGAAAATATCTGACTATCCGTCACCACCAATGCGGGCTTCCACTGCATCAGCGAAAGCGCCGCAGCTATCTCCGTTTCTCTAACGATTATGGGAAGGGCATTGCAATCTAACGCAGCCCGCAGCGTCTGCACCTGCGGCAGGATGAGCCGCCCCTGCGGCGCAGCGTCATCGATGGGAGCTATCAACAGTACCACGTCTCCCGCCCCCACTAACCCATCGAGCACGCCCCTCGGCCTCTCATAGGCTTTTAACGACTTCGCTACGGCTGACAACAATGTCTCTATTCCCATTCCTTGCGTACTGCCCACCTCAATGGGCTTCATTGGGCTATACTCCAGTAGCTTGTCGCATAGGGTAGGGGAGAGCGATGCCTCATCAGCATGCGTTGCTACCAGCAGAAAGGGCGTTTCATATTTCCTAAACAGTGAAACGATTTCCTGTTCTGGCTCGCTCCACTCATTAGTCCTAAAGAGTAGCAACGCAAGGTCCACTTGACGCATCGTATCAATCGTCATCGCCATGCGCTCCTCCCCCAAGGCGGAGTGGTCATTAAAACCTGCCGTATCGATGAAAACGACTGGCCCGCCCCCCCTAATCTCCGCAGCCTTCCGCACGGGGTCGGTTGTTGTGCCGGCATGCTCGCTCACTATCGCCACCCGCTGCCCCGTAAGCGCATTGAGCAATGCGCTCTTCCCCACGTTAGCACGCCCATATATCCCCACATGCGGGCGCACCTCGCTCGCCACCATCTTCGCCATCACCTATTTCTCCCCATTTCCTAAACCCTTCTATTTAGCACAGAGCACAGACTCTAAATCCTCCCAGAACCTCGGATACGATTTGCTCACCGCCTCACCCCCTTCAATCTTCGCCCCCCCTTGGCTCAACACTCCTGCTGCACCAAAAACCATGGCCATACGGTGGTCTGCGTAGGCCGTTAAATCCACGCCTCCCCGCAGCGACTCCACCCCCTGCACAACCAACTCGTTGCCCTCCACTCGCACCTTGCCTCCAAGCTTGCTAAATCCCTCCTCTAGCGCACTCGCCCTATCGCACTCCTTGCCACGCAGCCGCGATACGCCCCCTATTCTACTCTCCCCATTAGCTCCCGATGCCAAGAGCACGAGCGCTGGGATTAAATCGGGACAATCCGTAGCATCGTAGATAAACCCTTGGGGCCTCCCGTTCGCCCCATCCACTGTCAGCGCACCGCCCTCATCCCAATGGTAATGCACTCCAGCGAGGCGCAGCACATCAAGAATTGCCCTATCGGGCTGCAATGCCTCACGCTGCAAATTAGTTAGCACTATTTTCCCACCGTAGGCTGCCGCCGCAATGAAAACCGATGCTGCGCTCCAATCGCCCCCGATTTCCACCCCATGGGCATGGTACCCATCCCCCGCAGGCACCACGTACACACTGCGTTCATGCCGTTGCACCTCTACCCCATAGCGCGACATAACCGCCAGCGTTAGCTCCACATATCCGCCGCTCGGCACACGCTCTACCCCTATGCGAACCTCTTCGCCCAGCAATGGGGAGGCCATGAGCAGCCCCGATAGCAACTGTGATGACTCTAACGATGAGAACCTAAAATCGTAGGGGGCTTTTGGTAGTAGATAGCCAAACTGCACCCCCTGATCTGTTGCTGTGTATAGCATCCTTACGGCTGTCATCATCTCGTAGAGCTCCCGCTGGGGTCGCCCCCTAAGCGTCCCTTCCCGCCGTATGCCACCCACCAACCCTTGAAACGCAGCCATAAAGGGAACTGTACGAAATGTAAACGCCGACTCTGCGGCCGACAAGCCTTGCGCTTGCCGCCATCGCCCACCTCTTATTTTTATGCTCCCATTCGCCTCCCATCGCACATCTGCCCCGCAACGCTCCACCAAGGCAATCGCCGCCCGCACATCCCCGCTCAAGCTGGCCGAAGAAAAGGAAGTCACCCCTCTTGCAACTGACCCTATCAGCACGGCCCGCAGCAATTCACTCTTTGAACTCGGCATCCGCAGCACCCCACGCAGCACCCCCGGATTAACGGTAAAATCCTTTCCCATAGCTTCAAAAAAAATGAAGTAGGGGGAGCTCGTACTACCGCGCTCCCCCTACCTTACCACTCAAATTGCATACTACAACTAGAACCGCAGGGACTAGAACAGCCCTGTGATGTTGCCATCATCATCAATGTCGATACGCTCCGAGGCTGGCGTTTCGGGTAGACCAGGCATACGCATAATCTCACCGGTAATCGGGATGATAAATCCTGCACCAGACGCAATCTCTATGCTGCGCACCGTCACCACGAAATCCTTGGGTCGCCCGAGCAGCTTCGGATTATCTGAGAGCGACTTCTGAGTCTTTGCCATACAAACCGGCAGCTTATCCAGCCCCAACTCATACACCCGCTTCAAGTCGCTCTTAGCAGCCGCAGTGTAATCGATATGTACAGCACCATACACCTGCGTCGCAATGGTCTCTATCTTCTTCTCCGGAGTCCACTCCCAATCGTAGAGCGGAGTGAATTGGCTCGTGCACTGCTCCGCCACCTTTATTACCAGCTCGCCGAGCTTCAACGCACCCTTGCCGCCTTCACCCCACACATTGGCTGTCTCTACAGGTACTCCTAGCTCCTCGCAGGTTTCACGCACCACCTGTATCTCCTCATCCGTATCGCTTACGAAGCGGTTGATCGCCACCACAGGGCATATGCCAAAGAGCCCCATGTTCTCTACATGCTTCTGCAGGTTGGCTACACCCTTTTTCAACGCTGCCACATTGGGTGTTGACAAGTCCTTAATCGGCGCACCTCCGTGATACTTCAACGCACGCACCGTGGCCACCAGCACCACCGCATCAGGACGAATGCCCGCCGATTTGCACTTAATGTCCATGAACTTCTCCGCGCCGAGGTCAAAACCGAAGCCTGCCTCTGTCACAACAAAATCGCTGTGCGACATCGCCATCTTGGTCGCAATAACAGAGTTCGTACCCTGCGCTATATTCGCGAATGGGCCACCATGTATGATGGCTGGCGTATTTTCTAGCGTCTGCACCAAGTTCGGCATAATCGCATCCTTCAGCAGCGCGGCCATTGCGCCCTCCGCATGCAGGTCACGGGCATAAATCGGGTTCTTATCATGGGTGAACCCAACAAAAATATTTCCCAACCTCCGCTTCAGATCGCTTATGCTCTCAGAGAGGCAAAGGATAGCCATTATCTCTGAAGCCGCTGTAATGTCAAAACCCGTTTCACGCGGTATACCCGACCCCGTGCCACCAAGCCCAACAATTGTATGGCGTAGCGAACGGTCGTTCATATCCATCACCCGCTTCCAGCTCACCGTGCGGGGGTCAATGCCCAACGAGCGAGTCTTACTCTGAATATTGTTATCAATCAGCGCGGCGAGAAGGTTATGTGCCTTCTCAATGGCACCAAAGTCGCCCGTGAAGTGCAGGTTTATGTCCTCCATGGGTAGCACCTGCGAGTATCCGCCTCCCGTAGCTCCACCCTTAATACCAAACACTGGGCCAAGCGACGGCTCTCGCAGCACCACAGTCGTCTGCTTGCCGAGTTGGTTCATTGCCTGCGAAAGCCCTATTGACATGGTAGTCTTGCCCTCGCCGGCCGGCGTGGGTGATATCGCCGATACCAATATTAGCTTCGCTTTCTTCTGTTTTTTGGGGTCAAGAAAACGCAACGGAATTTTTGCCTTATATTTGCCGTACTGAATTACATCATCACCCGAAATGCCTAGCTTCTCTGCTATTTCAGTTATAGGCTTCATTTTTGCGCCGTGCGCAATTTCCAAGTCAGTCATGCAACTATTTGATTATTAACGTGAACACTATGCTTACAATCCATCTCCGTAGACACAGCCACGCAGCGCAGCTGCGTAACTGTACCCACTTCCTTAAACGTATCCATTCCGAAAAAGTTTTACCCTACCTCCTCCTGTTGCTCCTTTTCGCTACCGCAACTGCGTGCCGTCATGACTCCACGCCCGCCAACTGGCGCGAAACGCTCCGCCTTGAACGCCTTGACCACCAGCTCATGCGGGAAGGCGGCGGATCCTCCATTATGGCCCGAGACAGCACCTTCGGCGTGCTTTGGTGTCGTCTGCTACACTTTGAGGGCACCGAACGCTACGCAAACTATCTCGATGCCTTTGCCAGCGACTCCACCATGCAGGGCCTCCAAGACTCCATCGAGGCCTCCTTCCCGCTCGCCAAAGACCCCGCGAAAAGCCTTGAAAAGGGGTTCGCTTGGCTTCATAGGAATATGCCATCCATCGGCATTCCACGCATCTACTTCATCAACGGCGGCTTTAACGCCCCCTGCATGATGGACACCGCCATGCTCGGCATTGCCCTCGAATGCTTCTTGGGTCAAAAGAGCACATACTACGAAAAGCTACAAATCCCGCAATACCTCCGCCGCCAAATGGACCCTAAACGCATTGCCCCAGCCGCCATCACTGGGTGGCTTGAAGGTATGTACATGCCCATGGGCAGCATGCGCACAGTACTTGACAACATGCTCTACCAGGGTAAGCTCTTCTACATCGCTCGCCAAGCACTTCCGCAGCTGCCCGAACACGTTGTGCTAGGCTTTTCTAAAGAGGAGCTTGAGTGGCTCGAGGCCAGTGAGGGGAGCATGTGGCGCTACCTCTCCGAAAAAGAGGTAATATTTGACTCCAATCCTCTTATCGTCACGCAGTTTACTGGTCCAGGGCCATTCACCCGCGCCTTCGGCAACGACTCGCCCGGCCGTGCGGCCGTGTGGTTAGGCTACCGCATCGTGGAAAGCTACTTCAAGGCGAACCCTTCCGCCTCCATCGAGCGTATCTACTTCAGCTCCGACTCCCAGCAGCTCCTGGCCAAAGCCAAGTACGCCCCAAAATAAACTTCTTCCCACTTAATCCTTGCGATTGCAGCTGTCCAAGCTAACGCAGAAATTAAGGGTTTAGCCACTCATTTCTTCCCATCGCCTTGTCCGCGGGACGGTCTTTCAGTAGCCGAGAATCTTCAAATCCTCTGGTACCTTACCTAGAAGGCGAGGCAGCCTGAAGGACCGACGCAACTCTTCCCCCGTTTCAACGGTGCGGCAGCCACGCATAGCCCACTACTTCGGCCGCTCCAGCAGCTTCCCATCAATGGGTTCATTGATTAGCACCTTCGTGGTTTTCATCGTCACCGTTAGCATGCCGCTCTTCACCTTCATCACATACGGAATCCGCATTCCCTGCACGCTGCGGTAATCATCAAACGTCACCTTCGCCTCGCCCGCTGCATTCATTCCCCGTAGCAAACCTGTAGCCTTTGAAATGTATACCTCCGTCTCCCCCTTAGCCTCATCCACCGGCTCCACCACCCAGCATCGCTCACCATCAAACTTCTTTTCCCCAGCAAGCCTCCCCTTCCCAATATCGCTAAAGGGCTCCTCAAATGGGAGCGATGACCTCAACAAACTATCCACAGCGCCCCGACGCAGCGACTTTACCTCCATCTTCCCCTCCTTCCCTATGGCAATCCAACCCACCGTATCGTGTGCGCACTGAATCATCCAGCCCATCATCGGAACTTTTGTCTTCATGTAGTACGCCTTACCAGGAGCTATGTACATCGTGACAGGTAGCTTCATGAAAGCCATCTTCACCTCCTGCTCCATATAAAAGCTTTTTATTCCCGACAAATTGCCCATGGCGCGCACGCTCCTCGCCATGAGGCTGTCGGCATCCTGACCCCAACACACCGCGCAGCCCATGGCCATCGTCCACACCAGCACCACTGCCGTAATGCCCCGCCGCGCTAGCATTGCTCCCCCGCGCCTTAACTCCATATCTCTACCCCTTTTCTACCCAGCGCATTCCGCACCATTCTGCTCCTCCTTCTCCGCCGCCTCAAGCTGTCGCCGCTTAAGGGCAAAGAAATCATCAAGAGCCATCTGTAGCAGCTCCTCAGCCGTGCATTGCTGGTAGCGCGCCAAAAGACGTAGCTTTTGCGCCGCCTCCTCCCCTATGGCAATGCCGCTCTCCCCATTGAGAAGCTGCTGCGGTTCTGTCTCCTGCTGGTCGTTGAAATGCACCGTCTGCGCCTGCAGCGCCGCCTGAATATCCCGAATCGTCTGCCTTTTCTTAGCCATTGTTCTGACTCTCAATTTCTTTTGCTAACGCCCTATAATCCTCTGCGCCACGGCTCTTCGGCGCGTAGGCAAATATTGATTTCTGGAACGCCCCGCACTCCATGAGCGTAATGTCCTGACGTATATAGGTGTTATACATCCTATCCTCCGTCACCTCATTTTCCGAAAGGCTCTTGATCACCGCCTTGCTAAAATTGGTACGCGGGCTAAACTTCACGAAAAGGATGCCTCCCAGCTCCAACTTTGCATTCATGCGCATACGCACCTTCTTGGCTGTCTGCAGTATTCTGTCGAGCCCGATAAACGCAAAATTCTCCGCCTGCATGGGTACTATATACTGATCGGCGGCTACTAGCGAGGCCACCGAGAGCGTGCCAAGGCTTGGCGGACAATCGATCAGCACGTAGTCAAAATCATTCTGCACCGGTTCTAGGTGTTCCTTAAGTAAAAACTCTCTCCCCGGCTCATCGTTGAGCTGCTGCTCGTAGGAAAGAAGAAGGGGCGTTGAAGGCACAATCCACATTTTTTCCACCCGCTGCGCTGCCTCCTTAATGGAGCTCGTACCGTTGCATAGAAGCCCGGTGTGCTGCTCCGCATTCGCCACCCCCAACGCAGAGGAGAGATTGCACTGGCTATCCATGTCCATGAGCAGCACGCGCCGCCGTCTAGCCGCAAGCGCAGCCCCAAGGTTAATGGTAGTAGTGGTTTTTCCAGTCCCTCCCTTATTATTGATTATCGATATAACCCGTGCCATTACGCCAGCATTTTTACGTCTACATTTCCTGCACGCACCAGCCTAGCTCCACGCGTTAAAGTTATACATTATTTTTTAACTGAACACACTACCCTACAAGCGCAATGTTTTCTTGATATACACCGTTACGCTATAATATCCCTACTATCTTGTATAACAAGCGCTATAAACAATGACTTGACGGACGTACCATTCTGTCAGGGCTGCAGTTAGTTAAGAACTAGCTGCTACTCGCCTACCGCCCGCAGCTTCCCATCCTGCACGGCCATCCGCACGTCCGCCTTCCCCTCCTCCCTTACGATGCACTCCGCGATGTTCCGCGTCTTCGAGGAGAAGCCCACCCCCAGCTTCACCACCGCCCGCCGATCCATCGCGAACGGCGCCGCGTACCCCTTCGCCTCGATCTGCGCCATCGCCTCCGCCGCCGGCCGGTCCAGCTTGAACTCAAAGATGTAGACGAGGTCCGGCGTGAGCACCACCGTGTCGATCCGCCCCGCGCTGACCCCCAGCTCCTTGTACGTCTCCAGCCCCATCCCGTAGAATATCGTCACCAGGATGTCCTGGAAGTGCGACTCCCGGTCGCCCTGCAGGTTGTAGCTGAACCCCGCGATGAACGCGTGCAGGCTCCCCAGCAGCTCCTCCACGTCGCCCGCCACCATGCGGTCCCGCATCCCCTGGATGCTCAGCCCCCGCACCTCCTCCACCCGGAAGAGGTAGGGCGACAGCCCCTTGTAGAACGCGGCGCGCACCTCCCCGTTCGGGAACGCCAGCTCGCAGCTGCCCGCCGCCGCGCTGTAGCTCGCGATGGTCAGGTAGCCCGCCTGGTAGAGCAGCGGCACCAGCCCGATGCTCCCCAGGTCGCACGCGTCCAGCCCGTCCAGCCCCATGCGGCAGCGGCGGAGCTCGGCCACCGGCACCCGCTGCCTGACGACCCGCTTGAAGAGCAGGGTCGGCGTGCCCGTCTCGTACCAGTAGTAGCCGTACTCCCGATCGGCCAACGCGTTGAGCAGGCTGAACGGGTTGTACACGCCCTCCTCCGCCCGGGGCGAGAAGCGGTAGCCGTCGTACATCGCCTTGAGCCTCCCGTAGGCCTCGGCGAGGGTCTGCCCGTTCTCTTCCGCCAGCCGGCGCACCCCCTCGCCGAGGTTGGCCTGCAGCTCTTCCTGCGTGATGCCGCAGAGCGTGGCGTACTCCTTGGCCATCGAGAGGTCCTTGAGGTTGTTCAGCCCGCTGAAGATGTTGAGGTGCGCGAAGCGGGTGACCCCCGTCAGGAAGACGAGCCGCAGGTGATCACCCGCCCCCTTGAGCGCCCCGTAGAAGGCTCGCAGCTCCCGCTGGTTGTGGGTCAGCAGCTCCTCATCGTCAACGGCGTCCAGCATCGGCTTGTCGTACTCGTCCACCAGCACCACCACCCGCCGCCCCGTCTGCGCGTGCGCATTCGCAATGACCCGTATAAAGCGATCGGCAAAGGTCGCATCCACCTCCTCTCGTCCATACGCTACCTCCCAGTTGTAGAGTATGGTGTTTAGTGTCTTTTCTAGCACGCCGGGAATAGCGAAATCATTCCGGCTGAAATCCACGTGCAGCACGGGGTGCTGCGTCCAATCCTGCTCTAGCTTTTCCATCGCCAGCCCCACGAAGAGCTCCCGCTTCCCCAGGAAGTACGCCTCCAGCGTGGAGACCAGCAGGCTCTTCCCGAACCGCCGCGGGCGGCTCAGGAAGTAGTACCGCCCCTGCTTCACCAGCTGGTAAATCAGCGCCGTCTTATCCACGTAGACGGCGTTATCCTCCCGTAGATTCGTAAAGCTTGCCTCCCCGATCGGGTACGTTATCATCTGGTCCACGCCATTGCCCTCCTCGCACCTTTTGCAGGGTAAAGGTACAAAAAAATTGTTAATGGGTAGCGTCAACAATTCCTATAGCAGCCTTGCAGGCCGCTAGGTCACCGCAGGGCCAGTCTTCCAGGCTGTCTTGCCTTTCAGGCATCAAAGGTGTTAGACCCTCGCAAAATATATCTAGCGCACTATAGCCTGAAATAGGCCACCGCATCGCGCAGCATTTGGGCCTGCGCATTGAGTGCCTCGCTGCTACTCGCCATCTCCCCCGCAGCCGTTGCATTTGCTTGCACAGCAACGTTAAAGTCTTGAATGGCTGTATTTATTTGCGTAGCACCCTGCTGCTGCTCATCGCTATAGGCTGTGATTTCCTTCACCAAATCGGTTGTTTTCTCCACTGCGGGCAACGCCTCCACCATGAGTTCACCAGCCTCTACGGCCATACGCTGCGACTCGGCGGTCAACCCCGTTATCTCCTCAGCCGCCGCCTTGCTACGCTCCGCAAGCTTGCGCACCTCGTTCGCCACCACGCTAAACCCAGCCCCATATTCTCCGGCGCGCGCCGCCTCCACCGCCGCGTTGAGTGCTAAGATATTCGTTTGTTCCACTATCTCCTTAATGACACCAATCCGCGCATTTATCTCAACTCCCTTCTCAACCGATTTCTTTGCCCGCTCCTCCACCTGCTCTATTTGGCCACGCATACGCCCCGCGAGCTGATTCGCTTCGCGCGCCTTGTCGCAATTCATCGATACGCTCGCCGCCATCTCTTCCATCGAACCGCTCACCTCCTCAGTGCTTGCCGCCTGCCGTCCATTGGCTTCGGCTACGCCGCAAGCAATGGTACTCAACTGCTCGCTCGCCTGATTCACTTCGCCAGCCCCATGCTGTATATCTTGAATCACTCTGCGCAGCTTGCACCGCAAATCCTCTAAGCCACGCAACAGCTGGCGGAATTCATCATTCCCCTCCATATCCTTCTCCATAAATTGTTCACCCAGATTGCCACCAGCTATTTCTAGCAAACCATTTAGGCATAGCATTAAATGGTGAACCACCCGCTGGGCAAACCAGGATGCAACCGCAAAGCCCAACACGGCCAATAGCAACGCCCCCACAATCAGTGCTATATGCGCAAGATGAATATCGTACTCCACTATATCCATAATCTCCCCACGCCGATCCACTGAGGCTGTAATGGTCTCCTTAAAATATTTCTTTACCTCGGCTTCGTGCTCCAAGTATTCATTCGAACTCGCTATGATTTGATCGTAGATATTGGCGTACGGCGTTGCCAAAGCCTGCGCCTCCTGGGGTAAGTGGGGGAGAAGCTCCATAAGCTTTGCCTTAGCGCTCCGCAGAATCTCGGGATCGTGGAATATATAGAACAGCTCGCTTTGCAAACGTATCTCTTGAAAACTCCGAATGTTATGCGCCTGATTGCCCCCCGCCGCCTCTAGCGCATCAAGCACCTTTGGGGCAATCGGGGTTATCTCGTCATCGAGCTGCCAGTATCGCTCCTTCATCCGCTTCATTGACTCAGCATGCTTGCGCAGCTCCTGCTCCAACTCCGCGTTAAAGGACTTTCCATAGAGAGCCTGCATACTCCGCTCCACCAAAAAAGCACTATCTATATTTTCTATCAGCCCACTGTATATCTCGCCAGCCTTCGCCACATCCTGCTCCCCATAGTATGCCATCAAATATTTCTGCGCCTCATGGTAGTATACCTCACTGCGAATGTCCATCACGCTCATCTCATGCCGTTTCCGCACGCTATCAAATAGCAAATAGACAACGAAAAATTCCACCAACGCAATGAAAAGCATTACGCCTACCAGCAGAAAGAGCTTCCTCCGCATCTTAATATTTGAAAATCTCATACTCTACAGTCTAAGTTTACCCTATCCTAAAACAATACTCACACCCACACTTCTATCTCATTCAGCATTGCGCCCCAAGCGTAACGCCACGGCAAGCATCCTTCCATACCACGCAATCGCAACGCTGCTACCTAACCCAAACACTTTTACATACGATACGGCTGCCACACATCCATTGTTTCGTTTTTTCGTAAGTAACTAATAGGCAATCAATAGGATTAGCATACTGGTTTTAACTTTTAGTTGAAAATTCTGCTTCTATATACATCACAGGGCAGAAAAGGAATGACAAAACTAAGTTTGTTTAAAAAATATACCGTAAAACCGTAGCGGTATCGTTGGTAATAAAATTAGCTAATCTAGACAGCATATACGTTTCAACGTTCCCTAAAATACTTAGTCACCTTCTCCAGCACGCTACTTTGGGCGAATACGACGGCGCGATCGCCCGCCTCTAGCGTAAGTTCCCCTGTGGCAATCAGCGACTTACCATTATGCACAATACCACCCACAATCGCCCCGCGGGGAAAATTCAAATCCTTTAGTCTGCCCCTCGTCACCGCCGACCGTGGCTGCGCCACCAGCTCCAGCACCTCTGCATCGGTGCCCGTGAGGCAACGCATATGCGTGATGTCGCCACCCAGCGTGTATCTATAGATGCGTGAGGCTGCCACGAGCTTCTTATTCACCACGTTGTCAATACCCACCCGCATGGCTAGATTGGTATACTCCAAATTTTCCACCTCTGCTATAATCTGCCGCACGCCAAGCTGCTTAGCGGCCATACCCATCAGAATATTCGTCTCGGAGTTGCCCGTAACGGCCACAAAGGCATCGGCGCTGTCAAGGCCCTCGCTCTGCAAAAACTTCACATCGCACCCATCCCCATGCAGCAGCAGCGTACGATTAAAGTAGGGTATAATTTCACGGCACTTATCTTCGTCAATCTCAATGAGTTTTATTGATTTTACCCTATCTTCAAGGTCGATGCACGTACGCACCCCCATGCGGCTTCCCCCCACTACCATCAGCCTATCCACCTGCTGCAACGCCCCTACAACCCTTTTACGCCAAGCTTCCACCCCCTTTTGGTTCGCAATTACGTACACCACATCGCCAGCCTGTAGTACGTAGTCACCATGCGGGATATGCGTTTCCATATCCCGAAGCAGCGCAACGATACGGAACTCCAGCTCGCCAAAAGACCTATCCACCTGCTTAAGCGACATGCCGCATACATCCATGCCCATGCTTATACGAAATGAGGCCAACGCCAGCTTCCCATCCGAAAAGTTGATGTACTCCCTGCTCCCCGTTTCGCCCAGCATGCTAATAATGGCCTGCGAGGCGAGCTTTTCAGGATAAATCAGCGAATCAATCCCCATCCCTTTGAATAGGTTTTCATTTTTTGGGGCTAGGTACTCATTATTATCTATTCGAGCTACTACCTGTTTCGCTCCCAGCTGCTTAGCAATCGTAGCCCCAATTATATTAGTTTCCTCAGCGTGCGCCACGGCCACAAAGAGGTCCGTTTGATCCACCCCCGCCTCGTTAAGCGTTGTAGGGGAGGTAACCGACCCTTGTATCGTAACCACATCGGCCATTTCGTGCAACCGCTGCAAATTTTCCTCGTCGGGGTCTATGGCCATCACATCGTGCTTGGCATCCGAAAGCATCGTCGCAAGGTACGTACCCACTTCCCCCACGCCCGCCACAATAATCCGCATTGTCTACTTCTCTCTCCCTTACCTAAAAGTCGAAACGCGAAGTAAACCATTTTTTTCAATGCAAAGCCCTAAACGATAGCAACCAATGATGGACTCGCACTATAACAGAACGGTACGAACGGTATATAATAGATAAATTCAATAGGTATTCGCACCAATAGACAGCCATAGTATCACCTTCACTATAGGAATTTCTCTACCATCAAATTCTAGTTCCCTTCGCATCAAATTCGGATTTCTCCGGAGAAATCCGAATTTGATGCGAAGGGGGTACATCCCCGATACGCCTTTAATAGAGTAGCAGGGTATACCTCCAATAAACAGACTACCCTGCATTTCTGCGAACCTTCTGCACCGACCCTATCTTTGCAAGCAAAGTAGTAAACTAAAACACACTTACAGCTATGGGATACTACAAACTGCAACGCCCCGCATGGAACCCGCGGGGGCAAGAGGTAAAATACATTGTGAAGGAAAGGGTACTAACCCGCGGTTGGCCAAAGGCGTACCGAGATGCTCGGAGCAAAAAGCAGCTAGAGCAGCGAAGCAAAGCGAAACAGCTGAATGAGATATTTCCTAAACTCAAATCGCTCCTCTCCATGGGCTACGATAGGGGAGAAAAACCGAATGGAAGAAAAATTGGAAGCTACCAAATGGCGTTCGGCCACGCATTGCGTAAATGCTTTTCGCCCGACGGTTTGGGTTGGCAGCTAAATCTCGCCCTTCTACAGCTCACCGATGGTGAGGCATTACTCCCGAAACAGCTAACGATAAAAAGGGCTGGCAACCTACTTTCAGTCACGTGGAAGCGATTGACCAATGAAAAGGAACAAACATTGCTATTCGCAGCCAAAACACACGATAAAAACGATTGGATTACAAGAGTAATTACCATTGCCCCAAACAGCAACCGCGCAGCAATTGAACTTCCCAATGCGTGGCACAATGAGAGGCTAGAAACCTGGTGTGCCTTCCTCACCGTTGGCTCTACGCTCAAATCTACCACTCACTACGAGGAGTTTGATTAATTACATGATTCAATCCACTTTCATTGGGCGATTGTCTCGAAAACACATCACTACGCCATAGTCAAAATGACCTTCTCTGAATGCATTTAGTTATGGCTCTTTACTATAGGTATGCTACCCCATCGATTCCGCACCAAGAGACGTGAACAACCACAAAACGCAACGGATTCCCTTCCATACTGCAAAAAATGGTAACTTCGCGAAGGGGGAATAATAACGTGCCCAATGCAAATAGAGCAACACTTTAGAGAAATACTGCGGCAGCATGGCTATGTAGCCATTCCTGGCATCGGGAGTTTTCACAAAATATACACTCCCGCTCGCATAGATAGGGAGCATGGTGCTATTTTTCCTCCGTACTACGATTTTATTTTTGACAGCACCCGAACGTTCAATGATGATGCCATACTTTTTTACCTAATTAATACCTATGGCGTTAGTCATGAGAGTGCTAAACGAAATATAGAGGAATGGATCTCCACGGTTGAGGCACGCCTCGCCATGGGGGAAACCATTGAGTTTGACGGCATTGGAAGCCTCTGCAGCACGAATGGAGTAGTCTCTTTTGATCCTCTCCCTGCAGAAAAACGCGCTACAGGGTGCTTTGGGCTTACCTCTGTACCGCTACCGCCCAGCCTTGCCAAGACGAAGGGAAAGAAAAATAAAAAAATAAGACGAAGCGCAATTCTTATTCCCCTATTGGCCATCCTTCTCGGAGGAGGAGGCTACGCAGCGTACCATTTTCTCGATTGGCCCTACATCATTTCGTTGCTCCCTTGGAATAGCGAGGATTCCCAGCCGATAGCCGCTGCTACACCATCGTACAAGGACTCAGTAATCGCAATCACCACTCCCCCGAAAAAGATAGATTCCGTGGTGAAACCACCGGAACCCCAATCAACGCTCACCCTGGTCGATAGTTCGCTACACCAGCGCAGCGCGCTGCAGCCCATTGAAAACAATACGGTGTACTACATTATTGCGGGAAGCTTCAGAAGCCAAGAAAATGCACGTAAGCAGGTGGAAGAGCTTCTCAACATGGGCTTTAAGGATCCAAAAATCCGCCAAGAAAAGGAGTTCTACCAGGTGTATATCGCTTACTATACGAGCCTTCCCCATGCGCAGGCCAAGCTTAACGAGCTTTGGAACCAATACGGGGAGCAATTCTGCTTCCTCAATAGGGTAAACCAGCAATGAGGGGGACCGAAGGGTGGGTGATAATAACTCTTTCAATAACGCGGCAATAATGCTGTTAATAACTTCTGAAAAACGTGGCCAACTTTTCTTGGAAAGTTCATCCGCTGCACGGTATGAAAATTCTAGCGCTATAAGCAAGGAAAGGTGTTACTTTTTTCGCGAGACTTTTCAACAGCTTATGACCAGCAAAATGAGAATTTTTAGTTACGTAGTGTACTTTTACTATTTAAAAATTTTAAAGAATAAAATAGTAATAAAAAGGAAAGTAAGTAGTAGAAAGAAAGCTTACCAGTTCATATTAGATAATAAAAAGACAATTAGATTACTTCGTAGCAATGGGGTGATTAACCGTTTTAACAGGGTATTAGTATCATTAGATTCTCTTTTATAAAAAAGAATTAAAAGATATAGTAGTTCGGAAAGGCATGAAAGCAAAAGGGCAGAAGGAGAGGGAAGGAGAAGAGCAGACTCGGTACATTAAGGAGGAGTTTGCCGAGGATACGGAGAATAGAATTCGTCCGCAGCAATTTTCTGACTTTTCGGGGCAGGAGAAAATTCTCAAAAATTTGAAAGTATACGTTCAGGCTGCGAAGGAGCGCGGGGAGCCGTTGGATCACGTTCTTTTCCATGGTCCCCCTGGGCTTGGAAAAACCACGCTGGCGCATATTGTGGCGAATGAGCTTGGGGTTGGAATAAAAATTACGAGTGGGCCTGCCATTGATAAGCCGGGTGACCTCGCGGGGCTGCTTACCAATCTTGAGAAGGGGGATGTGCTATTCATTGATGAAATCCATCGGCTGTCGCCCGTGGTGGAGGAATACCTTTACTCCGCCATGGAGGACTTTACGATTGATATCATCATTGACAAAGGGCCGTCTGCGCGTAGCATACAAATAGACTTAAATCCTTTTACTTTGGTTGGGGCTACTACCCGCAGCGGACTTCTCACCGCGCCGCTACGTGCACGTTTTGGAATTAACTTTCTTTTGGAGTACTACGATGCTAACGTCATTGCCTCGATTGTGAGGCGTTCCTCAACAATACTGAATGTTGGGATTGACGAAACCGCAGCGCACGAGATTGCCCGCAGGAGTAGGGGAACGCCTAGAATCGCGAATGCCTTGCTGCGTAGGGTTAGGGATTTTGCGCAGGTTGAGGGGAGCGGTGATATTGATTTGCCCATTACCCAGTACGCATTGGATGCGCTCAGCATTGATAGCCTTGGGCTGGACATGATGGACAGAAAAATTCTCCTCACCATCATTGATAAGTTTGCTGGGGGACCTGTGGGTCTCAATACGATAGCCACCGCGGTGAGCGAGGACCCTGGTACGATAGAGGATGTTTACGAGCCGTACCTAATCAAGGAGGGATTTATGAAACGTACCCCGAGGGGTAGGGAGGTTACTTCTTTGGCGTATGAGCATTTTGATCGGGTAATTTCAGCCAGGCAAAGGACCCTTTTTGATGATTTTTAGAAAACCTCTGCGCGGTCTACTTGTGTAGAAGATGTTGATCGTTTTTTCATTCCAACCAATTCAAGAAGTGTTTTAGGAGTCTACAAGAGTAGGGGCGTGCCTAGCTTTTTTTCTTTTGATATGCGGGCGGAGTGCAGACCCTTTTACTATTTTAGTTTCCATTATTGGGGTTTGGATAGTTACGCTTTGCTAGCTTTCTCTTCAATATCGAGTTTGAGGTTGCAACCCTAGTTATTTTTAAGTACAAAATAAATTATTGGCTGTTTTAGCTCTAACAGTCAAAGGGGCTTAAAATTTTAGTGTCGCTTATGCTCTACTATGCTTTCTAAAAAGAAGAGCAGTCTAACTATAGTATGCGCTTCAATTAACCATTATAAGTAGTTATTGGCTATCTAGCAGTAATTTGGTGCGTTGGTTCATTTCGCTAGAATACCAGTTATTGTACCACTTCTCATGCTTTAGACTAAATGAGGGGTTTCTTTAAATTCTTTTAGTGAATTAAACCACCCTTACCCCATGTTCCACGTGAAACATCTTTTTAGCCTTCAACACTTGAAGCTGTTTTATTTTAAATCCCATTTAAGTTTTATACACTGCTGTTCAGTTAAACTTTTACTTCTACCACCGTTAGGTATTTATTTAAATAGCAACTAATAAATAGGTAGAGCTTACACTTTACGTTTACTAGGTATTCTTTTATTCTTAACTTAAACTTTACTTATTTTATCTGTACGTATTTCGTGCAATTTTTTCCTCTTGTTTCACGTGAAACACTGCGTAGCATTAGTGGGTTTGTGCTTTGCTTTGCATTTCATTTAGACTCAGCATCTGATAGTGCTAAAATAGTTCACAGATTTTGGTAGTGGCGATGATTTTTTAAAAAAATGCGAGTGTAAGGGTGAATTCTTGCAGTAGTAATTACAATGGATTTTCCTCAACTGGGAGATAGTTTAGTTATATGGTGAGGTAATTAGTGGTTAGTTTTTTTTATATATAAAAAATAAAAAAAAAAGCCGGAGGTCTGTTAGGTATTTCGCATGAAACACTACTCTAGTTTTTATGTGTTTCTACTGTCTGTATTTGCGAGATGAAAAGCGCGTTGATGTGCTGGGGGAAGGAGTGGTGTTGATGTTTGGTTGCGGTGGGGTGGTGTGGCCATTTAGATGGTTGGCTTTCAGTGTGTCTAAATGGGCGAGTCTTTACATTTGTTTCTCTTTTCAATTACACAGCGGTTGTGGTGGTGTTTCACGTGGAACATTGCTCTATGGTTGATATGATTCTGTTATCTGTATTTCTGAGATAAGGAATGTGATGATGTGGTATGGAGGGGGTAGCGTTGATTTTCGGTTGAGAGGGGTGGTGTACTCACTTAGCGCGGTGATTTTCAGTGTGTCTAAATGGGCGAGTCTTTACAATTGTTTCTCTTTCCAAGTACGCAGTGGTTTTACTAATGTTCCACGTGAAACATTGCTTGGTGCTTGTGTGCTTTTGCTGTGTGTATTTGATGGATTAATAATGTGGTGGTGTGCTAGGGTAGGGGGTTGAGTTAATATTTGGTTGTGAGGGGCTGGTGTGGCCACTTAGCGTGGTGGTTTTCAGTGTGTCTAAATGGGCGGGTCTTTAAGCTATTTTCTCTTCATGTAAGAAGTGGCTAGAGTAGTGTTTCACGTGGAACGTTGCAGCGCTTCGATCGGTTTTCTTTTATAACCATGACTGTGGTTCGGTGAACCAATGGGGTGTAAATTAGCAGTGAGCCTGTTTGAGTGTATGTGCTATGGTCGGTCTTCTGCCTAGTTAATTATTAGGTAAGAGTTAGAGGCTCTAAATTTATTTTTTTGTTGAGAAAGTTTTCTACGGATAGGTTTGTGAGAGTAGATGGGTAGGTATTGATTGTAGCGACCGAACTAGAATAGAAGTGGCTTACTTGTCTTTTAAAAACTCCCAAATGAGGGTCGCCCTTTTTGTACCCAGCAGTTGTTCTAATGAGTCGTAGCCTTTCGCTTTAAGATTTTCTAGGCTTCCGTACTCCTTGTATACTTTTTCAATGGTGGCTTTGCCTATGCCGTCAATGTCGTCAAGGATTGATTTTTTGGTTTCCTTCTGATGCTTTTTTCTGTAGTGGGTGATACCGAAGCGGTGGGCTTCGTCACGCAGGCTTTGCATAAGCTTCAGCTCATCGCTCCGCTTGTCAAGATAGATAGGGTAGGGGTCGCCTGGAATGTAAATTTCTTCAAGCTTCTCGGCTAGCGCCACGATGGGTAGCTTATCAAAAAGTTGCAGCGCTTTTAAGGTGTCAATTCCTACGTGGAGTTGTCCCTTTCCACCGTCAAGAATGAGGAGGTCGGGTAGTTCCCTTTCTTCCATTTTTCCGTAGCGACGGGTTATGACCTCTTCCATAGTAGCGTAGTCATTGGGACCCTCAACTGTTTTAACGTTGTAGATTCTGTACTGAGATTTGGCGGCTTTTCCATTGATGAAGACCACACAGGAGGAAACGGCATTCTGCCCTAGCATGTTGGAGTTGTCAATGCACTCTATGCGAATGGGTAATTTTTTTAGCCGTAGGATTTGCTGTAAATTTTTTAGGATTGGTGTGGCATCTCCACTTCGCTGCACCGTGGTTTGCTCTATTAGCTCCCGACAGTTGATAATGCTCAGCTCTATTAGCTTTTTCTTTTCGCCACGTTGCGGCCATTCTATTTTTTTTCCTGCAATGTCGCACCCCTCCACATTGGTTATGACAGAAGTGACAGAGCTGCTATAGGTGCTTTGCATCCTAAATAGTGCGTACTCAACCATCTCTGAATGGTTCTCTTGCAGCGGATTTTTTATTTCCAGATTGACGGATAGCGTGATAAATCCGTTGCGTATCTGCATGTAGTTGGTCGCAGTGCGATTTTTCCAGTCGGCTATAGTAATAACATCAAAGTTTCCAAAGCTTGGGTTGGCTATGATTTGTTTGCTCTCGTACTCTTTGAGGTACTCTAACCTTTTATTCAGAGAATCAGCCTTTTCAAACTCTAGCTTTTCACAGCAGGTTTCAATCTCTTCGATCAGCTTTTGGCGAAGAATCTTCGTTTCGCCCTTCAGGATTTGCCTGATTTGGTCGATGGACTCGGCGTATTCACTTTGGGATTGTTTTCCCACGCAGGGGGCTTTGCAGTTGTGTATGTGGTACTCCAAACATACGGAGAAGAGATTTTCCTCAATTTTATCATTTGAGAGGGCGAGCTTGCAGGTGCGGTAGGGGACAATGCGCCGTATGGCGTGCAGCATGTAGTCAATGTTGTGCTTGGAGGTGAAGGGTCCAAAGTATTCACCGTAGTGCCGATTGAATCGGCGTGTGGTAAATACGCGTGGATAAGGCTCTTTCGTAATTACTACCCAAGGGTAGGTTTTGTCGTCTTTCAGGAGGATATTGTACTTGGGTTGATTTTCTTTGATAAGGTTGTTTTCAAGGAGAAAGGCTTCCTCCTCGTTGTTCACCACGATGTAGTCCATCCAAACAATTTTACTCACTAGTACTCTCGTTTTTGGCGTAAGGTCCTCCTTGCGGCCGAAGTAGGATGACACGCGGTTGTGAAGGTTTTTGGCCTTTCCGATGTAGATTATCTGCTTGGTTTCATCGTAGTATTTGTAAACGCCCGGAAGTTTGGGAATAAGTTTTAGAAAACTGTCATCGATGCGTACCATGGTTGCTCTATTAAGTCATTTGTGAAACGAAGAGAGGAGAGTATTGTTATGCCTGCTTCAATAAATTACTATTTATGTATTGCTATTAAATATAGATAAGATAGCAAACGTTTTGTTTGTATGTAAGAGTGCTTATTATTACTAAATAAATTATATAAATAATATTAATGTAAATAAAAAAGGTGAGTAATGCATGTTACTCACCTTTTAGTAGGAGAATTTGTAAATTATCTCACCTTTAGCGATTCAAAGAAGTGGTTTCGTATTTTCTGCGCCTCTTCATCAAAGTACTCCTCGGGCATGTAATGTATTGCCTTTACAAAGAGCGATTTATCGGGTATAATTATACCGATACATTCACCAGAATATTGCCCAGCGTCCGTGGTTTTCATGAACGTGATGGAGTAGGCTTCGTACCTGCCTATTTTTTTAAAAGAGGTGTTCACGCCGTGTACAGGATTGAGATTATCAAGCACCGTGAGCTGCTTTAGAACAGTTTTTGCAGTAGTGTCAAGCGATTTCCACATTTTACGGTTACGACTGTATCGTTCAGCCCACTGCATTACTGTTTTGTCCTTCCCGTAGAAGTCTTTCAGCGGAAAGACCTTTACGCAGAAGTTACCATACATGGTGTTGAAGGCTTCAAGGTCGCAGTTGATGGGGCTGGCCTCGTTGGTATTAATGGGGAGGTCAAAAGAGACACCATAGCGTACGTTTTTCCTTTCGTACTGCGCAAAGGTATTTGTGGTACTGATGAAGCAAAGCGCAGCGGCGAGAGCAACTGAGTAGAAAATTGCAAGATTTCTGTGTGACATCGTTCTAATAGTTATCTAGGTTTTGGGTAAAGGTACAAAATATGAGCCAATTGAGGCCATTGAGATTGGGAAAAGTTGTATCTTGCAACGATAAAACGGACGAAGAGCTATGCAGGAAGACAAGATAGAGATAATAGTAGTTAACACTGAGGCACGCTACCATGTGGAGCCAGGGCTGTCGTTGAGCAAGATTTTACAGCAGATAGGCTTTAAGGTCGAGCGTCCTATTCTGGGGGCGATGGTGAATAATAGGCTTCGCGATTTGGGATTTAGGGTGTACCAACCGAAGCAGATAGAGTTTCTTGACGTAACCCATCCCGCAGGGTTTCGAATGTACGTGAACTCGCTTTTTTTCTTGATGCAGTACGCGGTGCGCAGCTTGAATAGCGGGTATCGGCTGTCAATAGAACACTCTGTATCAAATGGTTATTTCTGTAAGATAAAGGGGTTGAATGGAGAAACAACGGTAGAGCTTGCGGCGCAGATCACAGCGGCGATGCGTGAGGTGATAGAGAAAGATGTTCCATTCATGACGCGTCCGACCCTGACTGCCGATGCAATAAAAATCTTTGAGATGCAGGGGGATGAGGAGAAGGTGCGGTTGCTAAAGAGTCGGCCGAAGCTCTACACAACGCTATACAGGCTTTCTGGGGTGTGGGACTACTACTTTGAGGGGTTGGTGCCGTCAACGGGCTACTTGAAGGTTTTTGACGTTTATAAGTACTTCTCGGGGCTACTGCTACGTGTGCCTGAGCGTGAGAAGCCGGAGGAGTTGGCAACGATGGTGCTTCAGCCTAAGATGTATGACATTTTTCAGGAGTTTAAGCGTTGGCTTGATGCGCTTGACTTGGAGGATGCTGGCATGATAAACGATGCGATACGGCAGGGCAGGGGACGACAGATAGTGCAGGTGTCGGAGGCGCTGCATGAGAAGAAGGTGAGCCAGATTGCGGACGCGATAAAGCAACGGATTGACAAGGCGAGAATAGTGTTGGTGGCAGGGCCGTCGTCATCTGGAAAAACAACCTTTTCTAAGCGTTTAGCTGTTCAGCTTTATGTATGTGGTTTACAACCGCATACGTTAGAGCTAGATAATTACTTCGTGGATAGGGAAAAAACGCCGCGGGACGCAAATGGAGAGTATAACTTTGAGTCGATTGGGGCGTTAGACGTGGAGCAATTCAATAAAGATTTGCTGGCGATGCTGCGGGGAGAGGTGGTGGAGATACCGAAGTTTGATTTTGCTGATGGGAAGCGCTTTTACGATGGAACGACACTAAAATTTGGTCCGCGTGATGTGCTCATCGTGGAGGGTATTCATGCGTTAAATCCTATCCTTACGCCGCATATTCCGGCGGAGAATAAGTACAAAGTGTACATCTCTGCCTTGACCTCAATATCGCTTGATGGGCTCAATCGGATTTCATCGTCTGATAATCGTTTGCTAAGGCGCATGGTGCGTGATTCGCGGTATAGGGGCTACAGCGCAGTGGAAACAATACGCCGGTGGCAAAGCGTGAGAAGGGGCGAGGAGGAGAATATTTTCCCATTCCAGGAGGAGGCGGATGTGATGTTTAACTCTGCGTTGCCGTACGAGTTTAACGTGTTAAAAAATTACGCAGAGGTGCTGCTCAACGAGGTGCCATCGAGCGTGCCGGAGCATAGCGAGGCGGTGCGATTACAGCGATTCTTGCAGGTTTTTGCGCCGCTAGAGGATGGGAGCATCCCTCCTACCTCTTTGCTGCGAGAATTTTTGGGAGGTAGCTCGTTTTCGTACAAGTAATTGGGATGCTGTAGGGTAAGGTAGTGAGTGGGTCTACAAAAGTGAGAAAAATATAATGAATGATAATCAGTTTTGGGGAATACTAGCTCTTGCTGCGATTTCTATAGTGTCGGAGGTAGTAAAGAGTGTCAGGAAAAAGAAGAAGAAGAGGGGGCAAGGTGTGCCTGCGGAGATGAATCAGGGGGAACTTGAGGGTGCGCCCTTTCCTCCGGTAGAGGTTGCGGATCGGATAGAAGGCGAGGATTTAGGGAAAAAACGCAATATGGAGGAACCTTTGCAGGGCGATGATGAGGATGATTTGCTTACGCAGATAAAAAGGGCTGTGCAAGAGCTGAATGGGGCAACGAGAGGGACAGGGAGCGTGGAGCCAACGGTAGAAGATAAAAGAGAAGAAGGAGTTTTCTGTGAAGAAGTTGCGGTGGCTGAAAGTACTCCAGTAGATCCTACTGCGTGGCTGGGTTCGGTGCCTGAAGAGGAGGGAGGCGAGGGGCTAGCCGCGAAGAGGGCTGAAGAGCTGCGGGCTGAGGAGTTGGCAATGCAGATGGCGCAATCGGAGGAGCAAGTTAGTTTGGGGTGCGAAGCGTTGCGGGATATAAGAAGCGCAATGATTGCGAGCTTTTTGCTGGAGCCGAAGTTTAAACAGCAGGGCAGAAGGTTTCCCCATCGGTAGGGGTGAAACCACGGCCATTGCGCGAGCGTACAGCGGGGCTAGAGCGATTGGGTGGCGAAAACCTATGTGGGATTTTTGGTAATTGTATACATGCTATGGTTGGGGTATGTTTGTTTGTTGTGCGTGAGAGGTTCTGAGAGGCTGTGGGTGAAGATATGTGCAGGGAGGGTCATGCGGGTCAGTCTTTCAGACTGGCTTGCCTTCCAGGCAAGAATCCGGGGGTCTA
>ERZ1673752.725-NODE-725-length-54031-cov-24.590966_pt1 | contig 54031 bp, 37 predicted proteins | sample MGYA00580195_ERZ1673752 | MGnify/ENA primary metagenome ERZ1673752 (study PRJEB41218, sample SAMN15661744) | gut metagenome | host: Homo sapiens | place: Canada: London | collected 2015-08-20/2019-03-30 | study: EMG produced TPA metagenomics assembly of...
ACGTGTAAACGCAATAAGGACGTTCAAGGGCTTAGTTGCGGATTTGAGGATTACTTATATGTAGCGAATATAAATAAATTTCTTGGTTTTGTAAATATTTACTTCTAAAAATTTCACACGGGACGATTTTTAATATTTCGATATGCCAAAATATTGCAGATTTCATCGTTTTTCTGATTTTTCTCACTTCATGTGTCGAGATATTCCTTAGAATTATTGGATTGTTGGGAATAAGTTACTTTCTTTATCCTTTCAATTAAAGTGTTCTTTGAGGCATTGCAGAATAAAGAAGGGGAAAGAAACTCGCTCGTTTCCAAATCGTAACCTTTTTCTTCTTTATTAGTTGTCATTTCATTGATTATCTGTAAGATACAAAATTTTTAAATCTTTTGTGGGGATAGATCTGTTTTTGTTTTTTATGATGCGACGGAAAAAAATAGTGTTGAAATAGTGTGACAAAAGCGTGCTGAAAACAAGCGTATTTGTGAATGGGCAACGCTTTGTTTGCAAATATGCGCTTTTTGGCTGATGTATATAAATCGTTATCAATAAGGAAGATATGCGATTTGTGAATTTCTCGTGGCTCAATGGGTGGGTTGGGCAGCTGCCATTAGGCCTTATTGGGGACGCGATTAAGGTTTAATGACGAGACGTGTACGGCCTAAACAGTGGGCGTTTAGTTACGAAATGTGGTTTGAATAAGTATCATTCATCTCTTGCGCTTATAGAAAATGCGTTCCTGTGCGCATGTTTTTGTCAGAAAACGCAAAATAGATTTTCTAAAACGATGAGTTTTGACATCTCTTTTTTGTGATTTATTTTTTACTGATTTGTTTTTGTCTCTATGCTGATTGAGCTATGTGGCGCATGGCATGTATTTGCGATGGTACATGGTCGCTGTTGGTATCGGGCCGCTGGATTTGGGTGGGTTTGCGCGGTGTAGTCGTGACGTGCGGTGTCGCGACGCGCGCCTTATTTGTACATAATCAAAAAGGCGGGCTCGCTGTTGATGTCGAACCCGCCTTTATAATAAAATATTTATAAGAAGTTTCAAAAAAATAGCTTCGATGAATTTTGCCTTTATTTTCAAGGCAAAAATATAAGGGAAGTGATTTTCAGACTCTGTCTTGTTTAATCTTATGAAAAGATTTTCTTGTCATGGCACGCTTGATGGCGAGTCTTCGCGTGCCGATGACGCCGCGTGAGCGGCCAGCCCATTAGTCTAATTGGGCCAATTTGTTGTCGCTGCCGAGCACGTCGGTAATCTTGCTCTTGTAGAGGTCGATCATGTAGCTGCGTGCCACCTTGCCGTATTGGCGAGGATCGAAGTACTCTGGGTGCTCCGCCAATGTCTTGCGAACGCCGGCGGTGTAGGCCAAACGAGAGTCAGAGTCGATGTTGATCTTGCACACGGCGCTCTTGGAAGCCCTGCGGAGCTGGTCCTCGGGGATGCCGACGGCGTTGGGCAGGTTGCCACCAAACTTGTTGATGATGTCAACATACTCTTGTGGTACGGAAGATGAGCCGTGGAGCACGATGGGGAATCCGGGGAGCTTCTTCTCGATCTCGGCCAGCACGTCGAACGCCAATGGTGGGGGAACCAGACGGCCTGTCTTCGGGTCGCGGGTGCACTGCTCTGGCGTGAACTTGTAGGCGCCGTGGCTGGTGCCAATGGAAATGGCGAGCGAGTCGCAACCAGTGCGCTGCGAGAAGTCTATCACCTCTTCAGGCTTGGTGTAGTGAGACTCTTCGGCCACCACGTCGTCCTCAACGCCTGCGAGCACGCCCAGCTCTGCCTCAACGGTCACATCATATTTGTGCGCGTAGTCCACCACTTTCTTGGCCAAAGCGATGTTCTCCTCGTAAGGAAGCGAGGAGCCGTCTATCATTACCGATGAGAAACCCATGTCCACGCAGTCTTTGCACAGCTCGAAGGTGTCTCCGTGGTCCAAGTGGAGCACTATCTCTGGATGGGCGCAGCCCAATTCCTTGGCATATTCCACGGCACCCTCAGCCATGTAGCGCAGCAAGGTAGCGTTGGCATAGTTGCGCGCCCCCTTGGACACTTGGAGGATTACCGGCGATTTCAGCTCTGAGGAGGCTGTGATGATAGCCTGAAGCTGCTCGAGGTTGTTAAAGTTGAATGCCGGGATGGCGTAACCGCCACTTACGGCACGCTTAAACATGTCTCTCGTGTTGACGAGACCTAAATCTTTATAACTAACTGCCATTTTATAATAATTTAAAAATGAATGTTTGTGAATAACTATCTATTTGCAAAAATAACATTTTATTTCCTTACTTCAAAGCCGTTTGGCGTTTTTTAATGTTACACGAGGGTTAAAAAAGTTAATAATTGATTAGCATCAAAGCACGCTAAATGGTTTTGCCACATGCGTTTGACAAAATGGCGCGCTGTGGCCTGTTTTATCATGGTGACACGACGCGCGATGCCTCATGCAGATGGCTGGAAGGTTTCTGCCGTGCCGCCAATATTTGTGTGGAGTGGGTCGATAGGGTGAGAATAACTGTTAAACCCTGTCAAATTATGCCAAGGGTGACGCAAAAAAATAGTATCTTTGTCAAGCGAGACGAAGTTTTGGTTTCGTTTTTAAATTTTTAATCGTGACCGCGCCGTGTCGCGGCAAGAAAGAAAGGAAACGCAAAATGACAACGAGAACATTTGCCGTGAGTGGTATGAAATGCGCCCACTGCGCGCGAGCCGTGGAGAATGTCGTCAAGGCCGTTGTGGGCGTGGAGGACGCCCATGTGGATTTGGCGGCTGGAAGTGTGACTGTGACGTATGACGAGACGACCGTGTCGCCGTCGGCCCTGAAAAGTGCGGTCGATGCTTTGGGCGGCTACGCCATGACCATTTGAAACCGATTTTTGTATAAAAATTATTTTTTATGAATGGCACCACGCATGTAACGGTGGTGTCAAGAACTTGATATGACTATGAAACAGATTATACCCGTCATTGGCATGGCCTGCTCGGCCTGCTCGGCCAACGTGGAGCGCAAGCTGAACTCGCTCAAAGGCGTGAGCCATGCCACCGTGAGCCTGCCCGGGCGAAGTGCCGCGGTGGAATATGACCCTGCCCAAATATCGCTTGAGACCATGAAAGCCGAGATAGCCTCCATAGGCTATGACCTTGTGATAGAGCAAGACCGATCGGTTGAGGAGATAGAGCGGCGCGCCTTCGTGCTGCTCAGGCGCAAGGCCGTGGTGGCTTGGGTGGCTTCTGTCTTGGTGATGAGTGTGTCGATGGGATGGCTCTACGTGGGCACCCGAGACACGGTCAATCAGGTGAGTTTGCTGCTCTGCTTGGTGGTTATGGGCTATTGCGGTAGGACGTTTTATGTGTCGGCGGCGCGCTCTTTGGCTCATGGCGCGGTGGGCATGGACACGTTGGTGGCTCTGTCAACGGGCGTGAGCTTCGCCTTCAGCGTGTTCAATACGTTTTGGGGCGACCGCGTTTGGGGTGCCATGGGCATGGATTGGCATACCTATTATGACGCGTGCGTGATGATAATCACCTTTGTGCTGACGGGGCGCGTCATCGAGGAGCGAGCCAAGGATAGCATGGCAAGCAGCGTGAGGCATCTGATGGGCATGGCGCCTCGGACGGCTCGCCTTTGCCACGGTCCGGAGCCCATGGCCGAAGACACATGCGAGGTGCCCGTTTCCACCCTTGGCGAGGGCGATATTGTGGAGGTACGCGCGGGTGAGAAGGTTCCCGTGGACGGCGAGGTGACATGGGCCACCTCTTTTATGACACCAGACGCGGCCTACGTGGACGAGAGTATGGTGACGGGAGAGCCCACGCCGGCGGAGAAGAAGGTTGGCGCATCGGTGCTGGCGGGTACCATTCCTGCGCAGGGTAGGCTGCGCTTGCGCGCCGTGAAAGTGGGCGAGGGCACCGCGCTGGCGGGCATCGTGCGCGTGGTGAGAGCGGCGCAAGCCTCTAAGGCCCCTGTGCAGCGCGTGGTGGACAAGGCCGCGATGGTGTTCGTGCCAACGGTGGCGGCGATGGCCCTTTTGACCTTGGTGGCATGGTGGGCGATTGGTGGCGCGGCGGCCATTCCGCAAGCCATCATGAGCGCCGTGGCCGTGCTTGTGGTGGCGTGCCCCTGTGCTATGGGGCTGGCCACGCCCACCGCGCTGATGGTGGGCATGGGCAAGGCTGCCGAGCGACATATCCTCATCAAGGATGCGGCTGCCTTGGAGGCTATGCGTAAGATAGACGCCGTGGTGATAGACAAGACGGGCACGCTGACCATCGCCAACCCGAACGTGGACTTCACACGAGTCGACACGCTGGCATTGGACGATAGGGAGACGCTCAAACCTCATGCGCGCGAGGCCGTCGAGACGTTGGGCGCGCAAGGGATAGACGTTTACATGATGAGCGGCGATAAGGAGGAAGCCGTGCGGCATTGGGCCAACAAGGCCGGGATAGCGCACTGGCAAGGCAGGTGCATGCCCGATGATAAAGAGCGTTTGGTGCGACGCTTGCGCCATGAGGGCCATCGTGTGGCGATGGTGGGCGACGGCGTTAACGACACGCGAGCCTTAGCCCTGGCCGACGTGGGCATCGCTATGGGCAAGGGCACGGACGTGGCGATAGACGTGGCGCAAGTGACGATCATGACGGATGACCTTCGTGCCATTCCCTCCGCGGTGAGATTGAGCGCCAAGACCGTCGGGATGATATGGCAAAACCTTTTTTGGGCTTTTGTCTACAACGTGGTGAGCATACCGCTCGCGGCTGGCGCGCTCTATCTCTTCGGTGTTCATTTTCAGCTCACGCCTATGTGGGCGGCCGGATTGATGGCCTTGTCGAGCGTGAGCGTGGCGCTCAACAGCATGCGGCTCAAGTATGTGGCATAGGCGGTATGGAGACGCCTTGGCAGACGAAAAACGGGGAACGCCACCTGCGTGCGCCCTATGGCTATGAAGAATGGGAATGGATAGCGCACGCATGGCTCGTTGGCGGTCAGGGCAGAATTGTTAGCCTACTTGGAATGGGAGCCGTGACGGCGCAACGAACGAGAGATAGGGTGTGGGCAAGCATGTTGGCTTGGCAGGTTGATTACTTCGTTTCCTCGTAATCGACATATTCGCCTTCGTCCTTGCCGAAAATCTTTTGCTGGGCTTTTTCAGGGTCCCGATGGTCTATGATGACATCGCCGGATGGGGTCTTGGCTGTGCGACGATGGTGGCGGCCGCCATCATTGCGAGCGCGATCAGACGGAGATGCCCCGGTGGCTTGCCCACGGAGCGCGTCGAGTACCTTTTTCAACCCAGACCGATAGTATAGGCCACGCAGTACCATTACGGCCATCAAGACGAGGATGACGAGAAATAAGAGTATGAATAAGAGTAGTTGCAGGATCATTGTGGCGTACTTTACAATGTGTCGCGCCGTGCGCCGCGCGCCTTGTCTCGCATGCTCATGCCTATTGACAGCGCGACATACCACGCTACGATGATGGCGAATGCCGACATTTTGAAAATGAGAATGAGGGGCACGCAAGACACTACGAAGATGTACTTGACCTCATTGCCTTTCCATCCCCAGTGCTTGAATTTGAGCGCGAACATGGGTATCTCGGCCACGAGTAGCCAGCAACTCACGAAAATCATCAAGACAACCGCCACGGACATGATGGCGGACGACTCAAGGTAGGTGTGCGCTCCCACGACGAGCGAGCTCCAGAACAGGGCGTTGGCAGGCGTTGGCAGGCCAATAAAACCAAGGCTTTGTCGCTCGTCAAGGTTGAACTTGGCCAACCGCAGGGCCGAGAAGGCAGCCATGACAAAGGCTACGAACGGCAAGTAGTCTTGCATGGCGGGTGTGACAAAGCCGGGATAGTCCATCGCCGAGAGCTGCGAGAACACGATGGCCGATGGTGCGAGACCAAACGTGACAATGTCGGCGAGAGAGTCAAGCTCCTTGCCTATGGGCGACGACACGCCCAAGAGGCGCGCCGACATGCCATCAAAAAAATCAAAAACGGCTCCCATCACTATCCACGCGAAAGCGAGCTTGGGCTCTAAGTACAAGGCACAGGTGATGGCTATGCAACCAGAGAGGAGGTTGCAACAGGTAATGGTGTTGGGGATATGCTTCTTGATGCTCATGGGATGTGTGTTGGCTGTGTTAGGAGACGAGTGGCGCGGCGACGGCCGTGGCCATCTCTCAATGCTCCCGCCTGTGTCTTGGCGGGATTGTCGCGAAGGTTGCCAATATGGTCGATAACCCCCAGCGAGGTTATTTCAAGCGTGCTATGATGGTTTGGTCGCCCACGGTTTTTTGCCCCATTTTGACAAGTATCTCCGTGCCCAACGGTAAGAATACGTCCACACGCGAGCCGAGCTTGATGAAGCCCAAGTGCTCGTCGATGTAACAATCCTCGCCCTCCTTGGCGTAAGTGACGATGCGACGGGCCATGGCGCCGGCTATTTGGCGGCAGAGCACCTCCGTTCCGTCCTCTGTTTCGATCATGGTGTCGGCTCGTTCGTTCTCCTCGCTCGCCTTGGGCAGCCATGCTTTGTGGTAGTTGCCGTCTTGATGCCGCACGAACTTGACCCTCCCGTCTACCGGAAACCAGTTGGCATGCACGTTGAACAAACTCATGAAGATACTCACCATGATACGCTTGTCGTGAAAATACTCACGCTCTTCCACCTCTTCGATGACCACAATTTTGCCGTCGGCAGGCGCCACCACGATTTTGTTGGTGTTGTCAACTTTGAGGTATCTGATGGGGCATTGGTAAAAATTGAGGATGATAGCGTAAGCTATGCCAAAGATTGTGACAAACGACCAAAACGGCCATTTGGAGTCAAACCCAAACCAAAAGCACGTGGCGACAATGATTATAAAAATCAAACCAAGGAATAGGGTGTTGGTTCCCTCACGGTGTATGCGTATTTTTTTTATTTTTTTTATTCTCTTGCCCATATTAAGAAAAGGGTGTGGTAGAATTGTTGCAAAGGTAATTGTTTTTTATTTAAACGACAACCTTTTTTGTATTATTCTTTTGGTCATATCGCTATTAAGCTGTAACTTTACACCTATAAATTTTATTCGGACATGGAAGATTTTGTGCATCTGCACGTACATACGCATTACTCTGTGCTCGACGGTCAGTCTAAGGTGAGGTATCTTGTGGACAAGGCTATCAAGGACGGCATGAAAGGCATGGCCATCACGGATCATGGGGTGATGTATGGCATCAAGGAGCTTTTTGATTATTGTTCCGTCGTGAACAAAAAACGGGTCAAGGAGGGGCTTGAGCCTTTCAAGCCCATTCTCGGATGCGAGATGTATGTGGCCCACCACAACAAGGAAGACAAGGTCAAGGAGAATGGCGACGCGTCCGGATACCACCTTATTGTATTGGCCAAGAATTACCAAGGATACAAGAATTTGATCAAGATAGTGAGCAGGTCTTGGGTGGACGGCTACTATTACAAGCCGCGCACCGACCGAGCCGATCTCGAGAAATACCATGAGGGGCTTATCGTTTGCTCGGCGTGCATTGCCGGCGAGGTGCCCGCCAAAGTGCTCGACGGTGACTTGGAGGGCGCCCGGGAGGCTTGCCAGTGGTATCATAGGGTGTTTGGCGACGACTACTATCTGGAGTTGCAGCGGCACGAGGTGAAAGATCCCGCCATCCGTGCCAACCGCGAGGTGTTCCCTTTGCAGCAGAAAGCCAACAAGGCGCTCATGGAGTTTGCCAAGGAATACGGCATCAAGGTGGTGTGCACCAACGACTGCCACTTTGAGGACCAAGACACCGCCGAGGCCCATGACCATCTGCTATGCCTGTCAACAAGCAAAGACTTGGACGACCCTTTCCGCCTGATGTACACCAAACAAGAGTGGTTCAAGACAAGAAAGGAGATGAATGACGTCTTCGCCGACGTTCCCGAGGCCCTGAGCAACACGCTTGAGGTGCTCGGCAAGGTTGAGATGTACAGTATTGACAACGGCCCGATCATGCCCTATTTCCCCATTCCCGAGTCGTTTGGCACGGAGCGGTTGTGGCGCGAGAAATACACAGAGGCTGACTTGTACAGGGAGTTCACGACAGACGAGAACGGCCAAAATCCCCTGTCCGAGGACAAGGCGCGCGAGGTCATCGACCGTTTGGGTGGCTACGACAAGATTTACCGCATCAAGCTCGAGGCCGACTATTTGGCCAAGTTGGCCTATGACGGGGCGAGGAAAAACTATGGCGACCCGCTGCCGGACAACGTCAAGGAGCATATCAATTTTGAACTCCACGTGATGAAGACGATGGGTTTCCCGGGCTATTTCCTCATCGTGCAAGACTTCATCGCCGCCGCCCGTAACGAGCTTGGCGTGTGGGTGGGCCCCGGGCGCGGCTCCGCGGCAGGCTCCGTGGTGGCCTACTGCTTGGGCATCACGAGGATAGACCCGTTGAAATACGACCTGCTGTTCGAGCGCTTCCTGAACCCGGACCGCGTGAATTTGCCCGATATTGACACCGACTTTGACGACGATGGGCGCGGCAAGGTGCTCAGATGGGTGATGGACAAGTATGGCGAGGAAAACTGCGCCCATATCATCACCTATGGCAGCATGGCCACCAAGAACTCTATTGCCGATGTGGCCCGCGTGGAACGGCTGCCCCTTGAGCGTGCCAACATGCTGAAAAAAGCCATACCAGACCGTCTTCCTGACAACAAGAAGATGAACTTGACAAATGCCATCGAGTATACACCCGAGCTGCGAGAAGCCGAGGTGTCGACCGACCCGCGCGAGCGAAACACCATCAAATACGCCAAGCAGCTGGAGGGAACGGTGCGCGGAACGGGCATCCACGCGTGCGGATTTATCATCTGCCGGGACCCCATCAGCGAATGGGTGCCGGTGTCAACGGCCGACGACCCTGACTTCCCCGAGCTGAAATGCGCCGTCACCCAATACGATGGCCACGTCATAGAGTCGACCGGGCTCATCAAGATGGACTTCCTTGGGCTGAAGACTCTGTCAGAGTTGAAAGAGGCTTGCAAGGTCGTGGAGCGCACAAGGGGCGTGAAAGTCGACATAGACAACATTCCCATCGACGACGAGATGACCTACCAACTCTACCAGAAGGGGCGCACCATCGGCACGTTCCAGTTCGAGTCGCCGGGCATGCAGAAGTATCTTAGGGAGCTTCATCCCACCGTGTTCGAGGACCTCATTGCCATGAATGCGCTCTACCGGCCTGGGCCAATGGATTACATCCCCGATTTCATCAAGCGCAAAAATGACCCCACGCTCGTCACTTACGACATACCGTGCATGGAGAAATATCTCAAGGACACATACGGCATCACCGTGTATCAGGAGCAAGTGATGTTGCTGTCGCGACAGTTGGCCAATTTCACGCGAGGCGAGAGCGACGCCCTGCGCAAGGCCATGGGCAAGAAGAAAAAGGACATTGTGGACCGCATGAAGCCCAAATTCATCAAGCAGGGGTCGGCTAACGGCCACGACCCAAAGGTGCTCGAGAAGATATGGGGCGACTGGGAGAAGTTTGCCTCCTACGCATTCAACAAGTCGCACGCCACGTGCTACTCGTGGGTGGCGTACCAGACGGCCTACCTTAAGGCCCATTACCCTGCCGAGTACATGGCCGCGCTGATGACGCGTCGGTTCTCTGACATAGGCGAGATAACCAAGCTCATGGAGGAGTGCAAGGTCATGGGCATTCCCACGCTCGGCCCGGATGTCAATGAGAGCTTCGTGGAGTTTGGCGTGAACGGCAAGGGCGAGATCAGGTTTGGGCTGTCTGCCATCAAGGGCATGGGCTCCGCGGCTGCCGAGGCCATCGTGAGGGAGCGGCAAGACAATGGTGCGTACAAGGATGTTTACGACTTCGTGGAGCGTGTCAACTTGCGCGACGTTAATCGCAAGGCTCTCGAGAGCATGGCCCTCAGCGGCGGATTAGATTGTTTCGGACTGGCGCGCGAGCAGTATCTTGGTGTCAACGCGCGGGGCGAGGCGTTCCTTGACAGCCTCGTCAGGTTCGGCCAACAGTATCAGCAAGAAAAGGCTGCGGCGGCAAACACGCTGTTCGGCGATTTTGCCTCCGACATCACCATCGTCACCCCGCCGGCTCCCAAGGCCGTGCCATGGAGCGCCATCGAGAAGCTTGGCAAGGAGAAACAGTTGGTGGGCATTTACCTGTCGGCGCACCCGCTGGACGATTACACCCTCGTTCTTGAGAGCCTTTGCAACACCACCTGCGCCGAGGCTGGCAATCGAGAGAAATTCCCCGAGTTGGCCATGCGTAGCGAGATCACGTTCGGTGGCATTGTCACCAAGGTGACGCAGCGTTTCAACAAGCGCGGGGAGCCATTCGGCATCGTCACCATGGAGGATTTCGAGGGGCCGGGCGAGATAGCCCTCTTCGGCGAGGACTGGGGCAGATGGGGGGCGTGGCTCACCGAGGGCAGTGCCGTTTTCGTCACCGCCAAATGCGTCAAGCGTTTTGCCACAAGCCAGTATTTCTCCATGGTGATACAAAAGATAGAGTATTTGCAGACGGTCAAGGACAATCGCTTGGAGCGTTTCACCATCCATCTCAAGAGCGCCCGCATAGATGATGACGTGGTGAACGACGTGCTTTCGATGGTGACGGACGCACCCGGCAAGACCGAGTTGTATTTCAACGTCAACGACGAGGAGACCAATACCAACGTGCTCTTGCGCGCCAAGGCCGGGCGCATAGAGGTGAGAAAGAGTTTGGTGCGATACGTGAGCGAGCGCGAGGGCATGAGTTACACGGTTAATTAATTCAAAATTTATATTTTTTCAATTCACAATTCGGTGCGCGCTGCGGTTGTAATAGGCGTACGTTCAGGATGGTCCTGACAAACATTCGCTCGCCATTGCCCCTGCGGTTTTCGGCGCTTGCGCCCGTCCGTTGGCCTTTCGGGGCTTATAATAGATATGTGGCAAATCGTAATTGTAAATTCGTAACAAAATTTTCATAATATGCAGATTAAAATTAAGTCATTGGAACAGATCCGCGAGGCGGCTCATGAGTTTGTCCAACACATCGGAGACAGCACGGTCTTTGCCTTTTACGGCAAGATGGGGGCTGGCAAGACCACGTTTATCAAGGCCGTTTGCGAGGAGCTTGGCGTGGACGAAGTGATCACCTCGCCCACCTTCGCCATTGTCAACGAGTATCGGTCGGCCACGACAGACGAGCTCATTTATCACTTCGACTTTTATCGTATCAAGAAGCTCGAGGAGGTTTACGACATGGGGTACGAGGATTATTTCTACAGTGGCGCGCTCTGTTTCTTGGAGTGGCCCGAACTTATCGAGGAGATCCTGCCCGGCAATGCTGTCAAAGTGACTATCACCGAGCTTGAGGATGGTAGCAGGGTGGTGGAATGTTAATATTTTCGGCCTAATATTTGTAAGGCTGGATGTATTTGCATATCTTTGCAGAAGTTACAATCATTAATAACGAAAGGAAAAACTATGGAAGTGGAAATCACATCAGAGAATTTTGAGAATTATAAGAATGGCGACCTGCCATTGGTAATGGATTTGTGGGCCACATGGTGTGGTCCATGCCGTATGGTAAGCCCCATCATGTCAGAGCTGGCCAAAGACTACGACGGCAAGGTGGTCATTGGCAAGTGTAACGTGGAGGACAATGATGACATAGCCATGCAGTTTGGCGTGCGAAACATTCCCACGGTGCTCTTTTTCAAGGGTGGCCAGCTGGTCGATAAGTTTGTCGGTGCGGCCGCCAAGGAGAAATATGCGGAGAAAATAGACGCCCTGCTGTAAGTGGGGAGCCCGATCATTACATGCTTGGGGTGTCACGCTTTTGGTTTGTGCGTGGTACCCCAATTGTTTTGAGGCGGGTGCGTGTCATTCATCACCCTTGCGCTCGCGCTTGTTCTTGTAGGCAGGTTTGTGTCGTTGGGAAAGGGGCGCGATGTCTAAAAGCGTCGGTGTTGGCTGCGCGGAGTGTAAAAAATGTTCATGTGTTTTCGCCATCTGTCGTAGTCTCTTTTTAGAGCGCGAAAACAAGATTATTATGCGTTTGTCTCCTTATTTTGGCCCGACGCTGTTTCCGGGATTGGCCGATTAGGGCTTATTGGCACGGCGGTTTGTGCTTAATCACGTGGAGAATAGTGACCAAACGCTCCGCCTTTAGGGCCTTTTCACGGTGCGAAGAATGCCTAAAGGCGGAGCGTTTGATTAATAAATTGGCTTGGAAATATCGCTTTTCAACATAAAGACGTGACACATAAGTGGTTACGAAAGTGGCTCATTTTGGGCGTATTTGTGAGCGAGCGTTTGTCTGTTTGTAAATACGCCCAAAATGAGCCACATGTTGTCACGAAATTTCAACGTGTTTTTAGTTGTAGAAGTTCCAGCTTACGCCAAGGCGCAACACCCTTTCATTGAGAGGGTAGTGTGGCGTGAGAAAATATTTTTTGTTGCCCATGCCGGCGTTCAGGTGGCTCATCATCACGAAGAACCGGGTGTGTTTGAGGTGAAAGTTGGCGTAAACATTCACGATGGGATAGTTTCCGGTGGTCACCTTCTCGGCGTTGGCCTGCGCGGCATACTGCCCTATGCCCGGCACATACTCGGGCGCGTTGTATGTGGTGAAGTAGCGCGCGTCGACCCCGAGATCGCAACTCAGCACGCGCGCCACCCTGAACCGCAGGTACAGGTTGGTGTATGCGTTGAGTAGTGGCAGTGGCAAGGCGGTGTCGTCGCTCGATTTTTGGAGGGTCATCGAGGTCTCCCAGTTGAGTGGGCCGAGTGTAAACTCTTGTGTCAGCTCAGCTGTCAGCAGGCTGATAGGTTTCTCGCTCTGCTTCACGCTCACGTTGTTGAAGAGGCGGGCGTTGTTTTTCGTGGTGTAGCCTGTGGCGAAATAAGTGTAGTTCCTGATCAGGTCGTAGGCCACCCTTAAGCGTGTCCTTGTCTTTTGATATCCCAACAGTCCTTGCGCCCGTATGTGGTCATAGTAGGCGAGGTCCTCTTTGTCCCACCAGAAGTGCTTGCTTTGATAGTGCCTGTAATAGAAAGAGGGCCGCTCGTGATGGTAAAAGCCAGACGCGGCCAGCGTCACGGTGTCTTTGAACAAAGGGAAGTTAAGGTCCACTCCACCATCCACCTTCACGCTTCCAATGTCGGCTCCTATCACGCCAAACTCTCCCACGGCGTTGTAGTGCAATGTCTTGCCTTGCGCCTTGACGATCTGGCCACCCACGTACACGGAGTGCTCGTTCCATGAGCGCATGGCGTCGGCGTCGGGCAGCGTGAAATGTCTAAGCTCGTGGGCGGCAAAAATTTTCAGTCCGGCCTTGGCCCATTTGTTGAAACCCTCGAGCATGGAGATGGCCAAGGTGTTGCGTAGGCTCCAGTGTTTGGTCTGATCGTATATGGAGTCGCCGCCGTAAGTCTCGTTCACGGCGAAGTTGTCAAGGTAAAAATCCTTGGGTGTCTGGTAGGCTTGGTATATGCGTTGGTAGTTGTGAAAATCTATGGTGTGTATGAAACTCGTCACGGGCACATATTCGTTTTTCATCCACGAGGTGTCTTCGGCTTGCTTGTTCTCGGCGGCTATGAGGCTGTCGGCAACGGCCTTGCTGCCCACGGCCACGCGCCCTGCGCTGGCTATCGAGTCGGAGGGCTGCCCATTGGCCGGTCTCTTGCCGTCTTCCGCTATGCTCGCGTTGGCAGGCCGACCACTGAAAGTGGGGCTTTTGCCTATCTGGTCCTCGTCTATGTCGCGCCCCTCTCGTTTGGCGTCTTTGATGGCTTTTTCCTTGGCGGCCTTTTCCTCCGCTTCTTTTTTGGAAGCCATAGCAAATTTTTTGGCCTCTATCTCGGCTTGAGTCATGGGCACCTTTCGGTTGTAGCCCAAGTTGTAGCGGTGCGAGAGAAAGACGTGCTGGTTGTCGTTACGGTTCCAGTTTCGTCTTAGGGCCGTCGGTATCTCTGACGATTGGTAGTTCTCGTTGAATATCTCTGGGTGCGTGATGTAATCGTCATTGGTGATGCCGCCGTTCTCGGTCACTTTCTGATGGTTGGTGCTGGCCAGTAGGTGCGCCTCGTATCGATCGCCAATGTACGAACCGTATAGTGAGAAATTGAAATGTGAGGTGGCTTGTTCGTTATAGTATCCGCATCCGTATAGGTAGTCGGCCTTGAAGCCCACGCCCAATTTCTTGCCTGCGTTCACGGCAAACGAGGCGGTGAGATGGTCCTCGCCGTTGGTGCGGTTGCCGCAATTGTTGTAGCTCAGGTTGGTGAAGGGGGAGAGCGTGTTGGTGAAACGGAAGTTTTCCACCGGCGTGACGATATAGTCGTAAGGCTGTGTGAAGATGAACTGCCCGCGCTCTTTCCGGTCTGTGAACACGCGGGCTATCCTTGGTGCTCCAAGGTTTCCGGTGGTGTTGTATTCGCCCCTGAGCCCCGTGGAGAATATGGAGTTCATGTACATGTAGGGCACGGTATCGGGCACGATGGTGTGGCGGTCGCCAAATCGTGGGTCCACGGTCCAAGTGTACAGGCCTTTAGGTATCTCCTTGTCGGCGTTCGTGGAGTCGGTGGCGTTGCCGTTGTTGCCTTGTTGTCTCAACGTTCCGTCTTCGCCTATCTCGTTGTATCTGCCTTGTTGTCGCGGCGTCTGCGCCATGATGGGCATGAGTGAGAGCGAGAATATAAAAATAGAAAAGAGCGTTTTCATTTAGTGCATTAATCGCATGGCTGTTTCCACAATCTTGAAAACCATCGCTACCAATACGACGATGGTTCCAATGGTATGATCGCCAAAGAAGTATATCAACACGCCGATCACGGCACCAACCATAAATATGGCATTGAGCCAGTTGCGCAGTTTGAGGGTGGGGTCTTCTGGCGTTGGTCTTTTGTGGTGTCGCTGTGCCAGCATGTTTGGATTTTCGTTGTCCATGAGTGATGGTGTGAGATGTGAGATGAATGTTATGGGGTTAATATTTCACGTTGAGTGCCTTGCACACGAGACCGAATATGTAATCTTTGCGGTCTATGGTCTTGCGTCTGAATTTGCCCGAGCTCTTAGCGAGCTTGTTGCCTTTTCGTGTCAAGGCCTGTCGATCTGTGATCCATTGCTCGGCCGTGATGGCCATACCGCTGTTGGTATCTGTGCGCTCTTGTTCGTATTGGTAGTTCAATCGCTCCATCGTCAAGGTTAGATGCCCATCGTCGGCGCGCGCTATGAGCGTGTAGTTGAAGATGGTGCGGTCGAGCGCGAGAAAAGAGTTTTGAAACACCATCCACTCTTTCAGTCGGGCAGCCACGATGTGCTGGCTTTTGTTTACCACGGCTATTTTGCTTTGCGGAAACTGGTTTTCTTCCTTGGTTATAGCCAGAATGGCGTTGTAAACCTTGGTGTAGATATCATCGGCCGTCATGCTTGGCACGTCTTTCTCGAGCTTAAACACTACCTTGCCATCCACTTCGGGAACGGCACCTGCGAGGTATTTGGGGTTTTCGCCCGTCTTCGCCTTTTTCTCGGAGGCGTTGTCTCTCTTGCCTCTCGGGTTTTGTTGCGGCGTCTCCTCTTTTGGCAGCTCCCATGTGTTTTGAGCCATGCCCATGAGCGGAAGGCATGCCAGAAGTGCCATAAAAATCTTCTTCATAGTGGAGCGATTACATATGTATAGGTAGCAAAATTACTAAAATATGTTGTATCGTGGGCTATACGCATGTATTTTAACTTTTGTTACTAAGCACGGGGCGATGTTTTTTTCGTGTTGCGCCACAATATGTCGTCACTTGCCGGTGTTATCATAATGAGGGACGGGCGGCCTTTCCCCATGGCTTGCCCCACCCACGATAACAAAGACCATGACAATGATATTGGAAGTGAAAGGCAAACGCCCCTCTTTGGGGCGAGCATGCTATATTGCCGACAACGCCACGTTGGCGGGTGATATAGTGATGGGCGATGATTGCTCGGTGTGGTTCTCGGCCGTGCTGCGTGCCGACGTGGACGCCATACGCATAGGCAACAGGGTGAACATACAAGATGGCGCGTGTATCCACGAGTCGGGCGGCGCGCCCACGATACTTGAGGACGACGTGTCAGTGGGCCATTTGGCCAACGTGCACGGCTGCGTGGTGCGCCGCGGCGCGCTTGTGGGCATGGGCGCCACGGTGCTCGACCATGCCGAGGTGGGCGAGGGCGCCATCGTTGCGGCCAACGCGCTGGTGACGCAGGGCACCAAGATAGGTCCCGGCGAGATTTGGGCCGGCTGCCCGGCGAGGTTCGTCAAGAAAGCCAAGCCCGGGCAAGCCGAGGAATACGCGCGCCACTACGTGGAGGCCAAGGCATGGTATCTCGCCAACGAATGAGCCTCGCGCGTGGCCTCGCGCATCTGAACGGCAGTCCGTACGGCAGCCCGTTGACCGCGCATGACAAACTTGGCGCACGTGCCGCGACACCCCAAAACTCTCTGTGGCGGCACAAAAAAACAAGATAGTATCAATCATTGCAAAATAACAATCGGCCGTCAGGAAATATCATCAATATACTCAGGTTTGGGGTTTTAAATGTGCAGAATAAATGTTATCTTTGTAAAAGAAACATTTATACCTGTAACAGATGAACAGACTATTTACTACACTTACTTTTTGCTGTATCGTAACGCTGACTTCATGGGCTATAAATATTGACCGATTGTCAGATGGTCTTGTTGTGAGCGCGGCTGGTACCAAGGTGCGTCTTAAAGTGGTGTCAGAGCAAATCATTAGAGTTTCGGCCACACCCGACGCCACATTTCCTAAAGATGCCTCGCTTGTGGTGGTGCCTGTGGCAGGCAATACCCCATTCAAGGTGACCACTATTGCCAACAGCGCGGTGCTGACCACCGCACGGATAAAGGCCGTGGTGGATGGCACGACAGGTGCGGTGACCTTTTTTGACGCTTCGGGCAAGCGCATATTGCAGGAGAACGACTGCGGCCGCAGTTTCAAGCCCATCACCGTGGAGGGTACCAAGGGTTACACGGTGAGACAAACTTTCAAGTCGATAAACGACGATGAGGGTATTTATGGCTTGGGGCAACATCAGGCCAACGAGTTCAATTATAAAGGTAAAAACGAAGCTCTTTTCCAATATAATACCAAGGTGTCGGTGCCTTTCGTGGTGTCTTCAGACAATTACGGACTGCTGTGGGACAGCTATTCGCTGTGCCGCTGGGGACGGCCGGACGATTATCGACAACTGGGCGAGGTGTTCAGGCTGTACGACAAAAATGGGACGGCCGGATTTTTGACCGGCACTTATCGCGCCGCTGACGGCACGACGATGGTGAGGCAAGAGCCAAAGCTCTTTTTCGAGCACCTCATAAGGAGTGATCTTGGCCATGTGGTGAATGCCCCGCGCGACTTCAATTTCAGAAATTCGCAGGTGACGTACGAAGGCGAGATAGAGCCCACGCAGAGTGGCGATTACGAGTTCATACTTTATTACTCGGGCTATCAGACTGTCTTTGTGGATGGCAAGGAGGTCGTGCCCACCCGATGGCGCACTGCTTGGAATCCCAATAGTTATAAGTTCACGGTCAATTTGCAGAAGGGGCGGCGTGTGCCGCTCAAGATATTGTGGCGTCCTAATGGCGACGTGGCTTATTGCGGGCTGCGAGCTTACAGTCCAAGCACGACGGCTCAAAAGTTGCAAATGTCGTGGTGGGGTGAGATGCAAGACATGATAGACTATTATTTTATCTATGGCTCGAACATGGACGATGTCATTGCTGGCTATCGCACGCTCACCGGCAAGGCCCCCATCATGCCCAAATGGGCTATGGGCTATTGGCAGAGCAGAGAGAAATATAACAACCAATCTGAGGTGCTGGCCACGCTCAACGAGTTTCGTAAACGACAAATACCCATCGATAATATTGTTCTCGACTGGCTGCATTGGCGACAAGACGCATGGGGAAGCCATGAGTTTGACCCCGAACGCTTTCCCAATCCCAAGCAGATGGTCGACTCGCTGCACGCCATGAACGCTCATTTTATGATATCGGTGTGGCCCAAATTCTATGTCACCACCGACCATTACAAAGAGTTTGACCGCAACGGATGGATGTATAGACAGGCCGTGAAAGACAGCATTCGCGACTGGGTTGGGCCTGGCTATCTTGGCTCTTTCTACGATGCCTACAACGCCGATGCCCGCAAGCTGTTCTGGCAGCAGATGAACGACCATTACATGCCACTCGGCATAGATGCTTGGTGGATGGATGCCAGCGAGCCAAACATACGCGATTGCACAGACATGCAATATCGCAAAGACCTTATGACGCCTACGGCCCTTGGCCCTTCGGCCAAATATTTTAATGCCTATGCGCTGATGAACGCCGAGGCTATCTATGATGGGCAGCGGCACGTGGAGCCTAATCGACGTGTCTTTTTGCTCACAAGGTCGGGTTTTTCGGGACAACAGCGCTATTCTACAGCTACGTGGAGCGGCGACATTGCCACTCGATGGGAGGACATGGAAGCCCAAATCGCCGCTGGATTAAATTTTTCTGTTTCGGGCATACCTTATTGGACGATGGATATTGGCGGCTTTTGCGTCGAGGATAGGTATGTGAAGGCGCAGCAACTATTTGATAAAACCGGTGAGGAGAACGCCGACCTTAAAGAGTGGCGCGAGCTCAACACACGATGGTATCAGTTTGGTGCCTTCGTCCCTTTATTCAGAGCGCATGGCCAATGGCCCTTCCGCGAGGTGTACAACATTGCCCCCGAGCAGCATCCTGCCTACAAATCCATCGTCGCCTACACCCGTTTGCGCTACCGTCTCATGCCTTATATCTACTCGTTGGCGGCCAAGACACATTTTGATGACTATACCATCATGCGCCCCATGATCATGGATTTTGCAGCCGATAAGCGCACGCGCGACCTGCAAGACCAGTATATGTTCGGAGATGCAATACTTGTAGCGCCTGTCTATCAATATGGCGCACGCACTCGTCAGGTCTATCTGCCCAAGGATGAGACGTGGTACGACTTCCATACAGGTCGCGCCGTGATGGGCGGCAAGATGTATGTGGCCGATGCTCCCTACGACCAGATGCCACTCTTCGCGCGCGGTGGCTCTATCATTCCGTTTGGTGGAGACGTTCAGTATGCTTCGCAGCCATCCTCAGACCCTATCACCATCGTGGTGTATGCGGGTAAAAATGGGTCGTTCAAACTGTACGACGATGAGGGTACCAATTATAATTATGAGAAAGGCGGATACGCCACCATCGACCTGACCTATGACGACAAGGCGCGTACGCTCACCATTGGCGACCGTAAGGGTGGGTTTGCGGGTATGTTATTGAGCCGAAAGTTCAATGTGGTGCTCGTTGATGGCAAACGCTTTGAGCCCCATGCTTATAAAGCTAAAGGTATCAATGTGACGTATAAAGGTAAGTCTGTAACTGTGAAATTGTAATCGTGATATGAAAAAATATATCTTAACGTGCTGTATGACACTGCTGTTGGCAGTGTGTAAAGTCATTGCCGGAACGCCGTGGAATGACCGCGTGTCGTTCAATCAGGGCTGGTTGTTCAAGTTACAAACAACTGCCGACACAACCAATCTGTCCGCGCCACACATGGACGATACCACTTGGCGACCGCTCAACCTGCCCCACGACTGGGCCATCGAGGGCGAGTTTAGTCAGGATAACCCTTCGGGCACGGGTGGTGGCGCGTTGCCCGGTGGAGTGGGATGGTACCGCAAACATTTTGAAACGCCTGCCAATCTCAAACCGGGTGACCGTGTATATATAGATTTTGATGGTGCGTATATGAACGCATCGGTCTTTGTCAACGGTGTTTTCATGGGTAGACGTCCTTATGGCTATGCCCCATTCAGCTATGATGTCACCCCACAGCTCAAGGCCCATGGCACTAATGTCATTGCGGTGAAAGTGGATAATGCGGAGCAACCCAACTCAAGATGGTACTCGGGCTGTGGCATTTATCGCAACACTTGGCTGCGGCGCACGCATGGCGTGAGCGTGCCGCAATGGGGAGTGCACATTGTGCCCAGCGACATCACTGACCAAAACGCGCGGCTTAACATCACGACCGACGTTGTAAACAGCACTCCCAAAACGCAAAAGGTGACCATGACGCAATGTTTGTTAGATGCCAACGGCGTGGAGGTGGCACGCCAATCTGTTGCGTTGACACTTGCGCCACAATCTACTGAACATTACAACCATGCGCTCTCGATATCAAATCCTAAACGCTGGTCGCCCCAAACACCTTATTTATACAGCCTTGTCACCGAATTGAATGTCGACAATCGCATGGTGGCGCGCTATCGGGAACGTACTGGTTTTCGCACGATCACATTTGATGCGAACCGTGGTTTCTTTCTCAATGAGAGGCAAACCAAACTCAAAGGCGTGTGCTTGCACCATGATGCAGGTGCGCTGGGGGCGGTGGTCAATCGTCGAGCCATCGAGCGACAGCTCCAAATCATGAAAGAAATGGGCGTGAACGCCATTAGAGTGTCTCACAATCCGCCCGCCCCGGAGCTGCTCACGCTCTGCGACTCTATGGGACTGATGGTCATGGACGAGGCTTTTGACATGTGGCATAAAAAGAAAACGCAGCATGATTATGCACGCTATTTTGATGAGTGGCACGAGAAAGACCTTTCCGATCTGTTGCGGCGCGACCGCAATCACCCCTCCGTCATCATGTGGAGCATTGGCAATGAGGTGCTTGAACAGTGGACTGACGCTCGCGCGGACACCTTGTCATTGGAGCAAGCCAACCTTATCTTAAACTTTGGGCACGACATTGATACCATCGCCAACGACATGAAGGAGCTTTCTGTCAATGCCATGCTCACTCGAAAATTGGCCGATGTCGTTAGAAACCTTGACCGAACACGCCCCATAACGGCTGGCTGTAATGAGCCAGACCCATCGAACCATCTCTTCCGCTCCAAAGCATTGGATGTCATTGGCTATAACTACCATGACGAATGGTATGCGAAAGTGCCTCGCTTGTTTCCCGACAAGCCGTTTGTCATTACCGAAAGTGTGTCGGCACTGATGACTCGTGGCTATTATCGCATGCCCTCAGACTCTGTGTATATTTGGCCGGAGCGGTGGGACAAACCATTCTATGATAAATCTTTCTCATGCTCATCTTATGACAATTGTCATGTGCCATGGGGTGCTACGCATGAGAAAATGATGGCCGCTGTAGCCAATAACGACTTTGTGATGGGACAGTTTGTGTGGACGGGATTTGATTATCTTGGCGAACCTACGCCTTTTGGATGGCCTGCTCGCAGCTCTTATTTTGGCATTGTAGACCTTGCTGGCTTTCCCAAGGATGTCTATTATATGTATCAAAGTCAATGGAGGCCTGACAAAACGGTGCTGCATCTCTTTCCTCATTGGAACTGGACACCGGGCCAAACCATTGATCTTTGGGCCTATTATAATAATGCTGACGAGGTGGAACTGTTCGTAAACGGACGCTCGCAGGGCGTGCGCCGCCCACAGAGCGGCATTTATCACGCCGCTTGGCGAGTGACATTCGAGCCGGGTGAGGTTGTTGCCGTGTCGAGAAAAAATGGCCGTGAGGTGGCGCGACGTGTCATCAGCACTGCTGGCAAGCCCTATGCGGTCAGACTTTTGCCAGACAGACGCGTGATAACGGCTGATGGCTCTGACCTTTGTTATGTGTCTGTGGAGGTCGTAGACAAGGATGGACACCTCTGCCCTTGGGCCCAAAACGACATTGTCTTTAATGTGGACGGCCCGGCTTTTGTCGCTGGCGTGGACAACGGTTCGCCCATATCAATGGAGCCTTTCAAGGCCAACAGGCGCAAATCCTTTTATGGCAAGGCCATGCTCATTCTGCAATCTACGGGGCGGAGAGGCGCAATCCGTGTGCGCGCCACATCTGAAGACATTGTCAGCGCTACCGCGACTGTGATTGCAAAGTGATGGGGCGAGACTTATAATATAAGTTAAATGACAATGCGCCGCATGCTGTTCTGCGAAGTTTCGGCTTTTGTGGCATTATCTTTGTACGCTAAAGGTTAGTATAAACCCTAAAAATGATTAAGACATGACACACGGACACGAAGTCCTCCACATGATGGAGGGCCACAGTTACGCCACGCGCGAGGAGCTTATAGCAGCCATAAAGGAGAAGTTTGGACCCGACGAGCAATTTTGCACATGCTCCGCCGCTGGCATGAGCGCGGCCCAATTGGTAGAGTTTCTTGAGGCGCGCGGCAAGTTCAAACCTGCCGATGGAGCTACGTTCACGGTGGACTCGTCGAAGATTTGCAAGCATTGACACGCGAGTTTTTAACCCTAAAACACTTGGAGGAATACCGATGATTAAAATTTATGGCATGAGTACGTGTCCCGACTGCGTGGCGATCGAAGCCCAAGTCAAGGACAACCCTCGCTACGAGGTGCACGAGATTGGCTCGCATGTGCGCGAGCTCAAGGCGTTTTTGCGCATGCGCGACACCGAGCCCGCGTTTGACGCGGTGAAGCGCAAGGGCACGGTGGGCATACCCTGCTTTGTCTTGGAGGACGGCACCGTGACGCTGTCGGCCAAGGCTGCCGGACTCACGCCGGCGCCTCGCGGCGAGACTCCATCGTGCAACATTGATGGGTCTGGCTGCTAACCGCATGCCCATGCGCCCATTTTTATCATTAAAGCCCTAACTTTCCGCCCACGATGCCATGTCAACGCAGGAGCGAAGTTAGGGTTTTTGTGTCGTTTTTCTCATCTTGTTTCATCCGGCCAAGGGCATGGCAGGCCGGTGCTTTTGAAGAATGGGCGTTGAGCCTGCGTGTCGCGCAGGTATTTTCCCAACATGGAGGAGAGCCGGCGCACCATCCGTGGATGTGTCGCCGCCATGTCGTTACGCTCGCCAATGTCTTGCTTGATGTCGTAAAGTTCCTTGCGGCCAGTCTTGTAGTTGTACACCATTTTCCACTCATTGTAGCGTATGGCGCAATTCAAGCTGATGCCCGGGCCCTCGTTTCCCCAAACGTTGGGATAGTTCCACACCAAGATCCTGTCTTTCGACGGATTGCCCGTGTTTGTCAAAAGGGGCACAAAACTGCGCCCGTCCACCACTTGTGGCACTTTGTACGCGTGTATGTGCGCCATTTCCAATATGGTGGGAAAGAAGTCCTCGATAATCAGGTAGTTGTCGCACCTGCTCCCGGGCTTCACCTTTCCTGGCCATTTCACAATCATAGGCTCCCTGATGCCGCCCTCGTACATAGAACCTTTGCCACTGGCCAACGGCGCGTTTTGGGTGAAGAGCGGCTCGTCTCGCCAAGCCTTTCCGGTGGCGTAACCGCCGTTGTCGCTCATGAAGAGAATGATGGTGTTGTCGGCCTCGCCGTTTTTCTCCAGCCAGTCCATGATGTCTCCCAAACTTTTGTCCATGCCCTCGATGAGCGACGCGTACGCCGCCTCCTTGTCTGACATGCCCTTGCGCGCGTACTTGGCGAAGTAACGGTTGTCTCGCTCTATGGGTATGTGCACCGCGTAGTGCGCCATGTTCAGGTAGAATGGCTGTCCGTAGCGTTTCGCCTTGTCCAAAGCCTTCAAGGCCTCTTGGGTGAGAGCCTCTGTCAGGAAAGTGCCCGTGCCCCAGTATTGGTTCAGGCCGGGAATGGCAAAGGGCGACGTGGGTGTGCCGTCGGCTTTGTGCCCGTAGTTTCGCTCGCTCAGATAGGTGGCTTGCCTGCCACCCGCGTGCCCGGCGATGTTCACGTCGAAGCCCCATGCGTTGGGGTTCTCGCCCGGCGTGTCGATGGCCCCCCAGTGGGCCTTGCCGCAGTGTATGGTGTGGTATCCGTTCGCTCGCAACAGTTGTACGTAAGACGTCGCCACGAAAGATTGTGGTATGCCCTGCACGGGGCTGATGCCGTTCACGTTCCAATTGGGCGTGGCCACCTCCGCGTCTTCGCTGTCGGTGGATTTTCCTCGCTCCAAGGTCCAGTTGGTAACATGGTGCCGCGCGGCGTTGGCGCCGGTCATCAGGCTGCACCTCGACGGCGAGCTGATGGGCGTGGCGTATGCCTGGGAGAACACCATGCCTTGTCGGGCGAGACGCTCCATGTTGGGAGTCTCGTACAGACGGTTGAGCCTTGTGGGTTGCGTCCAAAAGGGTACGGAGGTGTCTTGCCACCCCATGTCGTCCACCATGAACAGTATGATGTTTGGCTTTTTGTCTTGATGGTTGCTGTTCTCGTTCGTGTTGCTTGCGTGTTCAGCTCCAGCTGGTATGGGGAGCGCGGAGAGCAGGCATAATGAATAAAGGCTGCTGTGTTTCATCGTTTGATTGTTTTAGAGAAATATTTGTTGCAAAGATAAGCATTTGCAACTATACTATAATCCAAAATGTGCCATTATTTCCGCTTTGCGTGGGTTGTCGAGGCTTTTTCTATGTTATTGGATGCCCTAACAAGGATAAAATGGTTATCTTTGTAACTCATTTTGAAAATTGTAACATGGATAACAAAAGCATATTCCAACGCCCCGTGTGGGTGTCCCTGTTCGCGCTTACGGCGGCCGTGGCATGGGGCTGGGCGTACCCCCTTATCAAGTTGGGTTTTGCCGAGTTTGGCATCTCTGCCTACATGACGGGTAGCAAGATGGTGTTTGCCGGCGTCAGGTTTTGCTTGGCGGGGCTGCTTGTCTTGTCATTGGCGCGCGCCAAGGGGCTGAGTTTTCGTGTCAGGCGAGGCGTCGACTGGTGGTTCATATTGCTGTTCTCTTTGGTCAACACCACGCTGCACTACGCTTTTTTCTATTTCGGGTTGTCGCACAGCGAAGGCTCGCGAGCGGCCATTCTCAACTCGCTCAGTGTCTTCGCCGTGGTGGTCATGGCCTGCTTGTTTTTTAAGAGCGACAAGATGACCATGCGCAAGATAGTGGGCTGCGCGGTTGGCATGGCCGGCATTGTGTCGCTCAACCTTGGCGGAGCCGACAGCGGCCAGTTCACGTGGGCCGGCGATGGCATGATTATCCTCAACGCACTCTGTGGCGCTTCGGCCTCGTTGCTCATTCGTGGGCTGGGCCACCGGGTCGACGTGTTTGTTGGAACGGGCCTCTCGCTCACCATCGGTGGCGCGCTCCTTGTCGTGCCAGGCGCGCTTATGGGTGGCCGTTTGGCGTGTATCACGTGGATGGGGTGCCTCTATTTGTTCTTGCTCATAACCATCAGCGTGGTGGGCTTCACCTTGTACAACAAGTTGCTCACGTGCAACCCCGTGGGCAAGGTGGCCATTTTCAACTCGCTCATACCCGTGGTGGGTGCCGTCACCTCGTGCCTGTGCCTTGGCGAGGCGTTTCATCCCAAATATGCCTTGGCCGGTTTCCTCGCGGCGTCGGGCATCTATATCATCAATCGCGGCAAGTGACGCGTGCCGCCGCCATGTTCAGAAATTCACCGCGAACGCCGTTCCCCACACCATCATGTGAATGTACTTGGTGCTCATCCTGCTGTGCGGTGGCAGCAACAAGTAGTCTGCGAAGAGTCTGATGCCATAGTGCGTGCTTTCGCGTAGCGTGAGCCACGCCCCCGTGTCATAGCACGTGCCGTCCTTGGTTGGTAACACATGACCGCCGATGGTCAGCTCAGGGTATCTCACATAGCCACCTAACAGTTTGCCGCCCAAGCGCACGCGGCTTGACAATGGGTACGAGAAATATCCGCCACCCATGAGTGTCAATGCGTGGAAAGTGTTGTCTTCCAAGTTGTTGTTTTCGTTGATGATGAAAGAGTTTGACACGGCCAGCCTTCCGCCAGCGCCGATATAAGGTGAGAAGTAATAGGCCCCCTCTACGCCTGCCGAGCAGCCTGCCGTGGTGGTGAAAGCGTGCCGCTCGTCTATGTCATACTTGCTCAATGGCACGTTTAGTCCGAGGCAAACGCTGAAAAACGATGGGCGGTCAAATCGTCGTGGCGCCCTCGCGAAGCGTGTGCCGTTGTCTTGGCTCCTCCCCAACAGCAGGTCGGCCAAGGCGTACCCCGCCTCGGTGGACAGTATGCCTACGCCGGCTCCCACCATCACGTCGCTCAGCCAGTGCCTGTTGTTGGCCATGCGCATCAGCCCGGTGGCGGTGGCCACGCTGTAAGCCCCCACGCCCACCCACGGGCTGATGTGGCCGTACTCCTTGTCAAACATGGTGGCCACCATGAACGCCGTGGCCGTGTGCCCGGACGGAAACGAGTTGTTGGTCGAACCGTCGGGGCGCGGTGAGCGCACGGTGTACTTCAGTCCGTTCACTACGCCGCCCATCATCGCCCACGACATGGCGTGCGCGGTGAGCATGCGCCCCCACGTGTTGCTACTTTTCACGCCCATCGCTTTCATGCCGTACATGGCCACCGCCGGCACGTATTGCAACAGGTTGTCAGCGCCATGCTTGAAATGGGGTGCGTAGTCGTTGCGCAACTTCCTGAAGTGAGTGTCTTGCCTACGCATCAGCAATCCCTCCACCACCAATGGCGTGCTCAGTATGGCTACGTTGGCCCATGACGGCAGTTGGCGCACGATGGTGTCGGCACGCTCGAGGGGCTTTGCCACAGCCGTGTCTGCGCTTGGATAGATGGGCCGCGCCACGCTGTCGGCGGCCACGTGGATGGTATCTTGCGCGCGTGCCACACCCACGTGGCACCAACCTGACAGCAGGGCAGCGCATAGTGCAATATTAACCAGTTTGTGTTTTATCCTGAAAACCATACTTATTCGTTACGCTATTTTAGCATCATCAATATACTACCCACCGTGATAAGCGCCGCACCCACCACCACTTTGGGCGTGACCGTCTCTCCCAAAAGCACGAACGCCAGCACGATAGTGATTACCACGCTGAGTTTGTCGATAGGTGCCACACGCGCCACGTCTCCCATTTGCAGGGCTTTGAAATAGAACAACCATGACAATCCGGTGGCCGCCCCCGAGAGAATAAGAAACAGCCATGTTCGCCCTTCGATGGCTCGCACGTCGCCCTGATGCCGCCCCACGAGCACAATGCCCCACGTTATCACCAAGATAACAACCGTGCGGATGGCCGTGGCCAAATTTGAGTCGACGTCTCGTACACCCATTTTGGCAAAGATAGCGGTCAGGGCGGCGAAAAACGCGGACAGCAATGCATAATATTTCCACATGATTTCATGTCTTTTTGGCTCGTTCGCCCATGTGTGCTTGCGTTTGCCTGCAAAAGAGACGCAGTCGTTATTCGAGGCGTGAAAAGCCTATTTGTATATAACGACAGAAGTAAGGCTATTATTTTGCCATACCATAACAAAAATCTTCTTTTTTGCGTCATGGCACCTGCGCAAACCATTTTTGCATGGTGAGACACCCCCAAGTTTTTTGTTTATTAATCTGAAAAAAAACGACAAAACACCTCCTGAGATTTGCTTATTTTCCAACGGCCACTCATTCGCTCGCAAATTCGCCCAAAATGAGCGTTTTTGGTATGTGCGTGGAAAACAGCATGTTATACACATTCTTCATCATTCCTATCTGCCGAAACACTTTCAAACCAAGCCATACAGACGCATGTGCGTTGTGAAAAAGCATTATTCGCATGGCGATTAGGTCCCAATCGCGCCGTGTTCAAGTATTATACGTGTGGCGTTTACATCCCAATCACGCTTCGATTAGGGCTTAATTGTCACGCTCCCAAGTAGCCGTCGTGTCATAGTCATGTCGTTTTTGGGCCATTCATGCCCATTCGCCCCATGTTTTTTTGTGCATATTACCCCAATCTTGTCCTTCCAATCTCTGGATCGGTGGTTGCTCATGCCCCGTTTTTTGTGATTTTTTTCTGACACGGTCACAATCTATGCGACATTTCAAGAATAGCATAAGTTTTCATCAAAATAGTGAAATGATATTCTATCAATAATGCTTATATTTGTGGAGAATAAATCATTTGTCCTGACATTGTCTCTGCGTGATGATGCCGTCGACAAACAATACAAACCCCATGACATGAAAAATATGAAAGTGAAAAATTGGCGTATACGAGTGGCTTGGTTGATGTCTCTATGTCTGCTTATCGGGCATGGCATGGCTGTGGCTGATGATTTCACGCGTGGCATAGGACAATATCCGGGCCGACCAAATGAGTTTGTAGGGCCACGAATGGTCCAAGACAACGCTTACCGCAACCTTGCGTTGCAACGTGCGGCTTACGCATCGTCGTCATTAGACTATAATCTCACAGCCCAACTTGTCACCGATGGCATTGTGACCGACCGCAAGCCGGCATGGCTCGACGTGAAAATCGACGGCAAGCTGCTCACGTTGCGCGACAAAGAGAAAACCATTGATGGCAATATCCACTCGGGCAACTATCTCTTTGGGCCAAAGACGTCTATCGAATACCTATGGCACAACATGCGGATAGACGTGGACACGCTGCGTCTGTATTGCGAGATGGCCTACCATCCGCAGGTCGTTGATGGCCTATACCTCATCCGTGTGATGGGCACCAAGGATGGCCGTAGATGGCAAAAGATAGGCGGAATGTCGGGAGTGGGCATGCCCGGTTTCGACACCAAACAAACGGTAAGCTCTGACCCCAACAAACAGGAAGACCCTGTGCGGCTGCCTTTACGCCTGATGCGCTCCACCATCAAACTTGACTCACCCGGGCAATATGTGGGTTTGCGTCTGGAGTTTGAGATGAAAGGTTGTGCCTATTGGCGCATTTTTGAGTTTGATAAGGGTAGTGCCGACAGCTTTCAGCGCACATTCACGCGCGAGTCGATAGACTGGCGTGCGCAGGGGCAGTCACAATGGTTGCCAGCCGAGCGTTTTGTCAGCGCATTGGCGTTCAGCCCCAAAGATTTGCACCCTTGGGTATATGTTGATTTGGGCAAAGAGGTCCAGGCCGAAAAGGTGGTGCTTCGGTGGCTGAACAGGCCTCGGAGCGGCGTGGTGGAATGTTCCGAGGATGGCAAATCGTGGACCACGGTGACGGCTCTGCCATCTACGAGGAGGCTCACGGACGAATTAAAGTGCCAACGACGGTGTCGCTATGTCAGGGTGATGATGGACAATACGGGCAACGGCCAACCACTCATGCTCACCGAAATGGAGGTGTGGGGGCGTGGAGGGGTCATGCCTCGACAGCGTATAGACACTACGGCCGACATTGTCAACTGGGAGCTGCGACGTGAGGGAGACAGCCGTTGGATACCAGCCACAGTGCCGGGAACGGTGCTGACCAGCTATCGTAACATTGGCTCCATACCCGACAACTGTGTCGCCAACAACATGAGGCAGATCTCCGAGAGCTTCTTTATGTCCGATTTCCACTACCGCGCTGTTGTCAGGGGTAGCCGGTTGGCACCCGGCAAGCATGTGTATCTTAACTTTGACGGTGTGAACTGGAAAGCCATCGTATGGCTCAACGGCCATCGTCTGGGACAGATAGACGGCGCTTTCCACCGCGCGCGGTTTGATGTCTCTACACTGTTGCGCGCGGGCGATAACCTGTTGGAAGTTAAGGTGCTGCGCAACAGCCATTTTGGTGCCGTCAAAGTGAAAAACGAAGAGAGTACCGATCTTAACGGAGGGGTGCTCGGTGCAGACAACCCCACCTTTCATGCGTCCATCGGTTGGGACTGGATAACAAGTGTACCCGGACGCGAGGTGGGCATATACAATGATGTTTACCTCAGCTCGGACGATGGCGTGAGCCTGAGTGATCCGGTGGTGACGACCGTTTTGAGCCGCGACAAAGTTCAAACGGCCACCATGACACCACGTGTGCGGGTCACCAACAACAGTGACCAAGCGCGACAGGTGGTGCTCAAGGGTTGGATAGGAGCGCTGCATTATGCCCAGACAGTGGAGCTTGCCGCGCGCCAAGAAAAAGAAGTGACCTTCTCGCCTGATCATTTCGCGCAACTGAAAAATCAGCAAATGCGCCTGTGGTGGCCCAATGGGTATGGCGATGCTTATCTTTATGACGCAGGCTTTGCTATCTGCGAGACTGGCCATCACGACGAGAGCACTCGCCTTACATTCAAGGCTGGTATCAGGGAGGTGTCTTATCGAGACATGGACACGGCCCTGAAAATCTATGTAAACGGCAAGCGTGTAACACCCTTGGGTGGAAACTGGGGCTTTCCGGAGATTAACCTCAACTATCGAGGACGAGAGTATGACGCCGCCGTGAGATACCACCGAGACATGCATTTCAACATGATACGCAATTGGGTGGGGCAAATTCCTGATGAGGAGTTTTACGAGGCGTGTGACAAATATGGCATCATGGTGTGGCAAGACTTTTGGTTGGCCAACCCCTGGGATGGGCCGGACCCCGTGGACGAAGCCATGTTCTTGGCCAATTCGGCCGACTATATTAGTCGTGTACGCCGTTATCCCTGCGTAACTATCTACGTGGGGCGCAACGAGGGGTTTCCACCGCAGACCATTGACAATGCGTTGCGCCAACAGATAGCAAGGCTGCACCCACAGTTGGGGTTCATATCCAATTCTGCTGATCAAGGCGTTTCAGGGCATGGAGCCTACCGACTGATGCCGACCGAATATTATTTCAAGGAGCAGACTCGCCTGTTACACTCAGAAAGGGGGCTGCCTAACGTGCCCTCCATACAGTCGCTCAGGCGCATGCTACAATCCGACGCGTTGTGGCCCATAGGGCTGGGCTGGGCGCAACACGATTTCACGATGGGCGGCGCGCAACGTGCCAGTTCGTTGGTGAAACTCTTAGAGTCACGCTTTGGGCAACCCAAGAGTGCCGAGCAGTTCTCGCAGTGGGCGCAATGGTTATGCTATGATGGATATCGTGCTATGTATGAGGGCTGCCAACAATACCGCATGGGACTGCTCAACTGGATGAGTCACTCGTGTTGGCCAAGCATGGTGTGGTGCACTTACGACTATTATCTTGAGCCTACTGCAGCTTATTTTGGCACAAAAAAAGCCTGTGAGCCTCTACATGTGCAGTTCAATCCTGTGAGCAGGCAGGTACAAGTGGTCAACATGGGCACTGGCAGGCACCACGCCCTGAACGTCAAGGCGCAGATTCTCAATATAGAGGGCAAGGTAGTGAGCGAACAAACCGCTATTGTGAGTGTTGACGAGGACACCACGGCAAATGTTTTGACGTTGCGAGAACCAGCGGATGCGCTTTATTTTGTGCGTTTGAGTTTGGTGGAAAACAATGTAGAGCTATCGCAAAACTGCTATGTGCAGGGACGCACGGACGCTGACTGGCAGTTGCTGCGCACGTTGCCTATGGCACAAGTGGCAATAGACGCGCGTTTTGAACCGTCATGTCGCAAGGACGGTGACGGCACAAACGCATGCTCCAACCTTCGGGACGGCTCTGACACCGATGCCGATTGTTGTGGCAATGATGATGAGATGATAGGCTGCGTAACGCTAAGAAACACCTCTTCCACGCCTGCCCTGATGATACGCCTCAACCTTGTGGGGGCGGATGGCGAGCAGATTTTGCCGGTGCTCTATTCGGACAACTATTTCCATCTCATGCCCGGTGAGCAAAAGGTGGTGCGCGTGAGCTATCGCAAGGAAGATGGCAGAGGTGTCAAACCTCACGTTGAAATATCATCTTTCAAATAATATTTTACGCCAATGCGAAGCCGCAAGGGGACGGTTTGACATGCCCTGACGGCTTCGCATGTGTGCTTGTAACCTATCAAATGTTGTCGCTAAGGTGCTAACCGTCACTATGGGATGGTGGCAAGTCATCGTTTAGATATATCCTTTTTTTGTCGGCAAACCGCCTCAGTCTACCAATATTGTTGTAACTTTGTGACAGTTTCTGTGTTGGAGAGGTTGTTCTCACGTCAGTGACGCCATGGCTTTATGGTGGGCCGCGCTCGCCCTTGCGCCGTATATTGCGCCTTGACATGGGTGGCGTAGGGCGTTGAGCCTGTGTCGTGAGGTAAGGACAACCATCCAGACGTGAGCCTCAACATAAAAAATGACAAAGCGATGATATACTGTATTTCAAAAAGAATGGAGGTGGCCGCGGCTCACAAGCTCGAGCTTTCGTACGAGAGCAAGTGCCGTCGGCTGCATGGTCACAACTATATCATAACCGTTTATATGGTCTGCCGGGACCAACTCAACAAGGATGGAATGGTCTACGACTTCAAGCATGTGAAAGACAGGGTGCACGATTATCTGGACCACGGCTACCTGAACGAGTTGTTGCCCTTCAACACCACCGCCGAGAACATGGCCCGATGGATAGTGGAGCAGTTTGCTGAGTGCTATAAGGCGGTGGTGCAAGAGAGCGAAGGAAACGTGGCCCAAGCTGTTGACGAGACGAAGATAAAGGGCATTGAGAATTTGGTGATGTGATATTGAGCTTTTTGGGGTGACTTTCGCGCGAGGATAGTTGGTGTCAACGCCAGCAACCGCGTCAAGCTGACAGGTTGCCGAAGCCTCGTCTTGATGGCGTGGGCAGTAGGCCCGTGTGGGCGCTCCCATCCATCTGGCAAACGGCATAGATCTCTATTTTGAAAACAAAGGACAAGGTGATGACAAGCTATAAGATTAACGAGATATTCTATTCGTTGCAAGGCGAGGGTCGCTGGGCAGGGCGCGCCGCCCTCTTCGTGCGTTTCTCCAAATGCAATTTGGCGTGTCCGTTCTGCGACACCGACTTCGTCACGTATCGTGAGCTGTCTGGGGCTGACATCGTTGCGGCGTTGGGCCGGTATCCTCTATGTCGCTTTGTGGTGCTCACCGGTGGTGAGCCAACGTTGCAAGTTGACCCTGAGCTGTTGCGACGGCTTCACGAGCGTGGCTATTACGTGGCAATGGAGACCAACGGTACCAACCCCATTCCAGAGGGTGTTGACTGGGTGACATGCTCTCCCAAGGCGGCGTTTGTCAAGGGTGGCTTGCCGCGCGTCGGTGCTGTGGATGAGCTGAAGGTGGTGTTTGACGGGCGGCACGAGGTGAGCGACTTTGGCATTGAGGCGGCCGTGCGTTATGTGCAGCCTTGCGATACGGGCGACGCGAGGCGCAACAAGGCCATATTGGCTGAGGCGGTCGCTTTCGTGAAAGATCATCCCGAGTGGCAACTCTCCCTACAACAGCACAAGCTCATCGGCATAAGATGACACGCTGTCAGGCGCGAGGCGTGCGGGTTGACGCACCATGCCCGGTCAATCTATCTCCAACCTGATAATGCGCTGGTTGAAGCGACGGTAAAAATAAGGTGTCTTGTAAAGCACGCGGGCAATCCACGGAAACCGTTTGTTGTCATGATCGCTCATATAATACTCTTGGCGCAGATGCAGTTTGGGATGCCAACTCTCCATTTCATTGGACTGTAAGACAGACCACAGGAACTCGGCCTTGTGCTCAGTGTTGCGCACGGCGTCGTGATATTTGGCATGCCTTACCAGCGCAAACGCCAGCATGTCCATCAGAATGGTGGCCTTGTCGAAAGCTTCGCATAGGTGAATGAAGAATTTTTTGACGGTCTCTGGCCTAAAATACATAAGCACGCCCTCTATGATGATGAGGACGGGCTTGTGGTGGCTCTTGACCAATTGTATCCAGCCGTCATCAAACATGGATTGCTCTATATAGGTGTTTCTCTCGCTTTCGGGCAGAAAGCGTCTGCGTATATCCAACGCTTCTTTCAAGTCAAGGTCGTACCAATGTGTCACCGGCGGCATGCCTAAACGCTGGTAGCGGGCGTCCAAGCCTGCGCCCAACTGGATGACCACGGCATCCGGGTGGCGAGAGAAAGGAGCGGACCTCGCCGTCTATCAGGCTCGCTCGTATGCAGCATCCCACTTGTGACATTTTGCTGTGGGAAAACTTGTGGAAATCGTAGTCTATGGCATTGAGTATCTTGATCGAATACTCATCATGCAGCATACCGTCGCCCCGCATAGTCTCCGTGGCCTTGGCCCAAAGGGGTATGAGCATTGTCTCAGGTATGCTCGAAAGAGATAGTTTTTTCATAATTGTTTCTTTGGTTGTCATTCGCGACGGAATGACCATTGGTGTCTTTTTGTGGCAAAGATAAAAATTGTCGGCCGGGGATGCAATAGCAATTTATGATGATTTCGCACTCTTCCGGATCATATTTCGTGCCCCAAATACTGACATGTGAGTATTGACCATGGCAGACTTTATGCCCACCTTCCCTCTAAAAAAAACATTCTTTTTTTCCCACTGGATTATAAATCATAATTTAGAGGCGATGGCAAAACAACTGTATGACTATTGGTTCGTACAGTTCGACTTTCCCGATGAGAACGGAAACCGTATAAAAGTAGTGGTGGAAAGGATAAGTTGAAACGTGAAATTCATGAGGAATGGAATGATTGCATATAAGGTGACTATATTGGACGTATAACTAACGGCCTAAATTCCAGAAAAAACTTTGTTTTTTAGAATTGCCCATAAGGCAAATCAAAGCCTGATGGGAGGGGCGGCATGGCCTGTTTGGAAACGCCCGATATATTGCTGGCTATATGGTGTTGGCATGTTTTTTACACGCTGACTTGCGTCTTGCGCAGCATGAGCATGTCTTTGGGCACGGCGGCCTGGATGCTGTCTACGAGCAATCGTAATAACGTTGTGCGCACGAAGTGTGGCGATGTCATCATCACAATCTCTCGTGTTGGTATGGGGAGGGCGAAAGGTTTTACCAATTGCCGTTGGTCGCTGTTGAGCTGGTATATAGCCAACTCTGGTATGAAGGTGATGCCCTTGCCGCTCTCCACGATGCGCATGAAAGTCTCTATGCTGCCAAGGTTGTAGCATTTCTTGGCCCTGTTGGCTGCTTTGAGTTGGCAAAACTTAACCAATTGATCGCGGAAGCAATGTCCTTCGTCCAACAGCCAAAGGTATTCGCCTGTCAGGTCAGATGTCTTGACGGAGCTGTTGGTGTATAGCTGGTTATTTTTTGCCACATAAGCGAAAAACCGCTCGTGGAATAAGAAGTGGCAACGCATGTCTTCCAGTCCGTCTACCCTCGCCAATATGCCAGCATCAAGCTCGCCTCGCTCGATGGCCGTTTTCATCTGCTCGGTTTGCATCTCTGTGATCCTGATGTCCATTTCGGGATGCGCGTTCATGAGTTGTGGGAAGAAACGAGGCACTAAATATGGAGCTACCGTGGGCAGCACGCCAAAGTTGAAAGTTCCGCCAAGCGATTTTTTCTCCTCTTCCGCGGTGTCTTTCAGCTGGCGCGCGCAAGCCAACACGCGCGCCGCCTGCTCCACGATGGCTTTTCCCTCTTTGGTGGGCGAGATAGGTTGGCGTTTCCGGTCGAAAATCTTGATGCCCAGCTCGTCTTCCAATTTTTGTATCATTGAGCTGAGAGTGGGTTGCGTCACATCGCACGATTCGGCCGCTTTGGCAAAATGGCGGTGATGGTACACTGCCATGACATATTCTAATTGTTGTAGAGTCATAGCTCCCTCCTTATAATATAATTTATAGTTTGTGGCCGCGCCTTTTTTTGCCCGGACACGTTTGCTGTGCCAAAGATACGAATAATATTGTACATGTAGTGCGATGGCGAATAGGTTTTTGAGCTTACAAGGTCAAAATCATAATAACTTGGTAAGCCATTGTATACGGGGATCTTGGAGTGTAATATAGATAAACTCTATTGACTAATAAATAATATCATTTGTAAATTAGACAAAAAAGGGTTATCTTTGTATGAAAAGGAAAGCGTGGAAACGCGGAATAATCATTAATAACAATTATAAAAGAAAATTGAATATGGAGACAATTATCAATGCAAGAGTTCCTGAATTTAAGGTTCAGGGTTTTCAAAACGGTAGTTTTAAGGAAGTGAGCAACAAGGATATTGAGGGCAAGTGGGCTTTGTTCTTTTTCTATCCAGCTGATTTCACGTTTGTGTGTCCCACTGAGTTGGGCGACTTGCAGAGCAAGTATGAGGAATTGAAGAAAATGGGCGTGGAGGTGTTCTCCGTGAGTTGCGACACGCATTTTGTGCACAAGGCTTGGCATGACGCTTCCGAGACAATCAAACAGATACAATACACCATGCTTGGCGACCCCCGTGCGGTGTTGGCAAAAGGCTTCGGCGTGTACAAGGAGGACGAGGGCGTTGCTTATCGTGGCACATTCTTGGTGAACCCGGAGGGACTGATAAAGGTGGCCGAGGTGCAGGACAACAGCATCGGGCGCAATGCCGACGAACTTGTTCGCAAGGTGGAGGCCGCGCAGTTCGTGGCCACGCACGTCGGCGAGGTATGTCCGGCTAAATGGAAGAAAGGTGGCGAGACGTTGAAACCAAGCATCGACTTGGTGGGTAAAATTTAAGCGGTCACCCTCTTTTGAAATGACTATACAAGGTTACTTGACAAGGTGTTGCGCCATCAAGTAACCTTTTTTCTTACTCCCTGACACCCCTTTTCGATATTGAAAAGCATGACTTGGGACTGTAATTTTAATCGTAATAAAACAAGAAAATGCTACAATCTGATATAAAAGAACAGCTAAAGAGTGTGTTCGCCAATCTTAAATCATCTTTCGTTTTGCGCGTAGAGCGCGACCAAGCCTATGCCTATGCGAATGAATACACTGCGTTTGTGGAGGATTTTGCCGCCACGTCTGACAAGTTGTCGGTAGAGTATGTTGCCGGCTCCGATTTCCGTTTCAATATCATTCGTGACGGCAGCGACACCGGCGTGCGTTTCTGTGGCATACCCAACGGCCATGAGTTTACCTCGCTGTTGTTGGCCATCCTCAACGCTGACGGGCAAGGCAAAAATCTCCCCGACAAAGCTATCACCGCCAGAATAAATGCTCTCAAGGGTGAAGTGAGGTTGCAAACTTACGTCTCGCTTACCTGTACCAACTGCCCCGATGTGGTTCAAGCGCTCAACGTAATGGCACTTGTCAATCCAAACGTGACCAGCGAGACCATTGATGGTGCGCTATACCAAGACGAGGTGACGGCGCTCAACATCCAAGCCGTGCCCTCGGTCTACGTGAATGGCCAGCTATTGCATGTGGGGCGTGGCGACTTGGGCACGTTATTGCAAGAACTTGAGGACACCGTGGGCACCACTCACGACGAGTCTGCCGCCAAGGTGGAACACCAATGCGATGTCGTGGTCCTTGGCGGTGGCCCGGCTGGAGCTACCGCAGCTATCTACTCGGCTCGCAAAGGGCTGAAAGTGGCCATCGTGGCTGGCCGTATAGGTGGACAAATCAACGATACCACGGGCATCGAAAACATTACCTCAGTGCCTGAAATCACAGGCGTGCAGCTCAGTGCCAACCTGCGTTCTCATATCGAGCGCTATGACGTGGACATATATGATAACCGGAAAATAGTGGGGGTAGATCTTGACGGCAAACTCAAGCGGGTGTTCGTCCGCGGTGGCGAGGAGTTCATCGCACCTGCTGTTATCATAGCCACGGGCGCTGGTTGGCGTCGGTTGGGGCTGCCCGACGAGGCCCTGTACCTTGGGCATGGTATACATTTTTGTCCCCATTGTGACGGACCTTTCTACCAAGGTAAGAAAGTGGCTGTTATAGGTGGAGGAAACTCTGGCGTGGAAGCTGCCATCGACTTGGCTGGGATATGTAGCCATGTCACCCTGATAGAGTATGGCGATGCCATGCGCGCGGACGGCGTGCTGCAAGAGAAGGTGCGCTCGCTGGGCAACGTGGACATTCGTATGATGTCACAAACCACCGCTGTTGTGGGTGATGGCAAGCAATTGAAGGGACTGGTGATTAAAGACAGGAAAACCGAGAAAGAGCGGGAGGAGGCTTTTGACGGCGTGTTTGTGCAGATAGGGCTTTCGCCCAACACTGATCCTTTCAAGGGCAATCTGCCACTGTCGGCTCGGAAAGAAATTGTGGTGGATGCGTCCAACCGCACGGCGGTACCCGGCGTTTATGCCGCTGGCGATGTCACCACGGTGCCATATAAGCAAATCATGATAGCCATGGGCGAGGGCGCCAAGGCTGCGCTCTCGGCTTTTGACGACCGAGTGCGTGGTATCGTTTAAAGCATGAGGTGGGGTGGCGGAAACCCTGCGACCTTTTAAGAACATTATGAATTTTTCCGTATCACTTTGTGGACAGCGAGTGGAGGTGTAGTGATGGTGTGGCGCGCGCATGCCAAGATAGCCTCAACTCCATGCCCACAGAGTGTTTTTTGGTAGGTTCGCCTTGCCGTCATTCTGGCACACGCTTGCTTTTGATACGGCTTTTGATGGAGCGCACGCTGCTGGGGCCAATGGCCAAGATGTCTCCCACCTCTTGCTCTGTCTTGCCCATGCGCTCGGTGGCCGTGAGATATAGGTACTGTTTGGGGGATAGGTTGCTGTATGTTTGGTTCAGTTGTTCCACATAGGGCATATCGATGAGCTTGATGTATTCTAAGAAGTCGAGAAAATCTTGGTTGCTCCAATGTATGGTGTTTCGGTTGCACAGCACGCTCTCGTATAGCATCTTGCCGTTGCTGAGCCTTTGCACCTCTGTGTCTTTGAGCGTGCTCACTTTCTTTTTCAGTTCGCTCAGCTCCTTGTTGGTGATGTGTTGGGTGGCTTTCAGCTCGTGCAACTGGTCGCTGTACTCGTTGAGCAGCAAGTGTTTTTGCAACAGGTCTCGCCTGTCTCGTGCCTGTTTGTACTTGTGGTAGAGCACCATTGTTACTACCGATAGCACCAATATGATGAGTAGTCCGGTGGAGTACGTGCGATAAGTGTTGATTTGTTTCTCGCGCTCTTCTCGCTCATATTTGTTCTGTATGTCGTAAATGTTATTTTGGCTGCGTATGTGTTCTTGCCTCTCTTGAAAGGCGAGCAGCGTGTCGGCTATACGCGTGGCTCCTTGGTAGTCGCGCATGGTTTTTCTCAAAGTGAAGAGGCTGTGCAGCACTTTCTCGTAGGTGTATACGTCGGTGGTGTCCGCGGCCTTGAGCAAGCAGTCGTGGGCACGTTCCAGCTCGCCTCGCTGTATGTAGAAATCGGCCAGTACGGCGTAGGTGTAGCTGCTTGGTCGCTCTCTCAGGGCCCGCTGTATGTACTCTTCGGCCTTGGCTGAATCGTTGTTGCGATGATAGGCGTCGCTGATGTTTGAGAGTAGCACCGACTGGTTTTCGCGGCTCAGGTATGGGTAGTAGTTGAGGCTTTGGCGCAGGTATTCCAAGTTGCTGTCGGGTTTCTCCAATCCACTGTATGCGTTGGCAATGTAGGTGAGGCTGTATCCTATCCACTCTTTGTTGTTGAGCTTGCGCGCCATGTCGCCCGCTTTGCGCGCGTATCTGATAGCGGTAGCGTAGTTTTTATTAATCAGGTTGATATAAGAGATAGATGAATAGACTTTGTGTTTCAGGGTGAGGTTCTTGGATTGCTTGACCAAGTTTTCGGCACGTTTGAGCAGAAGGATAGCTCGTCGGGTGTTGCCACGGTAAAAAAAATGTATCACGCCTTTGTAGTAGCATGCTCTTGCGAGTTGCTCTTGGTCGCCGTTCTGCTCGTAGTAGAAAATGGCATAGTCGATGGAGTCGTTGTCCACGGGCAGTTGCTTGCGGAATAGCGTCTCTGTCTTGAGCAGTGTGTAGCGCGCCATGTCGTCGTGACTGTCAAGGCCCTCGGTTGGCATTTCGCGCAGATAGGTGTAGGCTGCGTCGACATTACCTTGAGCGAGCAATGTGTCCACCCTGTCGAGGCTGGCTTGATGGTCGGAGAATTGGTGGCATGCGGTCGTCATAGCTATGGCTGTGGCGAGCATGGTCAAGATGGATATGAGTTTGAGAGAATGGGCGGTTAAATAGAGTTTGTGAAGCTCTTTACGCATGCGTGATTTGATATGGTTTAGGAAATTAGACTTCATTCATGTCGCAAAGATAAGCTAAAATTATGAAATTGTGCACAAAAAACATCACAAAAGTGGCAATTTTGAAAGAAAAATAAGTATTGTTTTGTAACAAAAAGTTAACTATCGGTCTTTTTTTTGTTGCAAAAACCGTATGTGCTTCGTTAAGTCAAGGTTGCCACAGTGTCAATAAACATTGGGATGTTGCACTGCAACACTCTTTTTTACGATGATTTTTTGATTTTGAATTTAAGCCTAAATAACATATATTTGCAGTGAGCATGTTGAAGCCACATGGTTTGAACTCGCTTGTATGAGAGATTTATTCATTATTAATCAAAATTTGTTATACCTATGCGAAAAACCTTTTTTAGCCAATCCCTCATCGTTGGGGTCATAGCGCTGTTTTCGCTAAGTGGACCTGTCTTGGCTCAACAGCCTGCTGGGGGCGACAAGTTCACCATTGAGGGAACCGTGATTGACAACACCAACAACGAGCCAATTGCTGGCGCCACGGTGCGCCTGAAAAATGGGTTACGAGGCACCGCCACCAACGTGGAGGGAAAATTTGTTGTCAAGGACTGTTCTGTCCAAGACGTGTTTCAAGTGAGTTACATCGGCTACAAGCCCAAGTATTTCACCGTTGGTAAGCACCGCAAGTTTACCATCTATTTGGAGGAGAACTCCACGCAGATAGGACAAGTGGTCGTGACGGGTTTCCAGAAACTCAAAAAAAATAGTTTTACCGGTTCGGCCACCATTGTGACAAGCGAGGATCTCAAGAAGGTGAACTCCAAAGACGCTGTGAAAGCCTTGCAGGTTTTCGACCCTTCGTTCCGCATTATGGACAACCTTGGGTTTGGCGCTGACCCCAACCAGATGCATGAGATTAATATTCGGGGAGCGTCGAGCATATCGCAGAATAGAGGTTTGGACGTTGAGAACCAACGTCTCACTCAGCGTACGAACCTGCGCGACAACCCCAACATGCCTATTTTCATGCTCGACGGATTTGAGGTGGACGTGCAAAAGATATATGACATGGACATCAACCGCATAGAGAGCATGACCATCTTGAAAGACGCCGCGGCTACGGCACTCTATGGTTCGCGTGCGGCCAATGGTGTCGTGATAGTCACCACAGTGCCCCCCAAGGCCGGCGAGATACGCATAGACTACAACACTACCTTGGAACTGTCTTTCCCCGACCTTTCAGACTATAACCTGACCAACGCCACCGAGAAGTTGCAAGTAGAGAAAGATGCTGGGCTGTACGTGGGTACTTTTGGTGTGGCCACGATAGACAAGGAGCGGGAGTACAACGACAAGCTCAACGAGGTGAGGCGCGGCGTGAACACCGACTGGCTGGCGCGACCTCTGCGCAACGCCTACAACTGGCGTAACGACGTGTCGCTCTCGGGTGGTGTCAACGAGGTAAGGTACATGCTGAACCTGAACTATGACAAGAACGCCGGCGTTATGAAAGGCTCCAAGCGCAACAGGTACGGCGCGGGGATGATGATTGACTATCGATTGAGAGACTGGTTGCAAATCCAAAACAAGGTGACGCTTAACAGGACATCCTATGAGGACTCACCTTACGGCTATTTCAACGACTATTCACAGCAGCTGCCTTACGACGCCATCTATGACGATGCCGGCGAATTGCTGCGTGAGCTGCCCATGTCGCACCGCGCCAACCCACTGTGGCGGGAGCACTATATGCAAAGCTACAGTGGTCGCGGTGGTATCACCGACGTGACCGACAACCTGAGCGTGAACATCCATTTCACCCCCAACTTGTATCTTCGGGGCACGTTTAGCGTTAGCCAAGTGAAGACAGACGGCAAGACTTTCAAAGACCCCAAGGACTCTTTCTTGTTTCGCTCTGTGGCCAATAACCGCAAAGGCTCGCTCGACGTGTCGGGCGACACTCGCCTGAAATGGAATGCCAACGCCATGCTCCACTTCAATAAGCGGTTCAAGCGTCACTTCTTGAACCTCACGGCGGGTGTGGATGCGCAGGAGACCAACGATCGCCGCCTGTCGTATAGGCAAGAAGGTTTCAACATTGGCAGCTTGAATGATCCCATTTACGCAGCCACGCAGCCCGACAAAACCATCGACACCAAATCCACGACAAGGCTCTTTGGCTTGTTGGGAGCTCTCAATTATACCTTCGACGAGATCTACTTGTTGGATGCCTCGTTCCGTATGGATGGCTCGTCGCAGTTTGGCGAGGACAAACGTTTTGCGCCATTCGCCTCTGTAGGCGTGGGCTTAAACATACACAACTATCCGTTCGTCAAGAAACTGCCGTGGATTAACACGCTTCGAATGCGTGGCACTTATGGCAGCACCGGAAAGGTTAACTTCTCTCGTTTTGACGTGATCAGCAGTTACAAGGCCGACACAAAGGCGTGGTATTACACAGGGCCAGCAGTCAGGCTCTTCACCATGGGTAATTCAGCGTTGTCGTGGGAAATCACCAAGTCGCTCGACGTGGGTTTCACCGCGGAGCTTTTCAAAAACCGATTGTATATCGAGGCCGCCTATTACAAGAAAACCACGGATGGCATGATAGACCGTATTGGCATAAGGCCATCATCGGGTTTCACCTCTTATAGTGGCAACGTTGGCTCTATCGAGAACAAGGGTTTTGAGCTAAAGACCAATGTCACGCTCTTCCGTAACCGCGACTGGTCGGTGGTGGCCAACGCCAATTTGGGCACAAACAAGAACAGAATATCCAAGTTGGACGATGCCATCGAGGAGTACAACAAGAAAATCAGGGATAATTACGATGCTGAGCATCCACAATACCAAAACTTGCAGAACCGCCCTCTTATCCAATATTACGTGGGCGCGTCCACCACAGCCATCTATGCCATGCCCTCGTTGGGCATTGACCCGGCCAGCGGCAAGGAACTTTTCAGAAAGAAAGACGGTACCATCACCAAGGAATGGAATGCCAGTGACATGGTGGTGTGTGGAGATACCAATCCCGATGCTCAAGGCTCGTTTGGCATCAACGTAGCCTACAAGGGCATCTACGTGAACGCCTCGTTCCTCTATGCTTTTGGTGGGCAAGTGTATAACCAGACCCTTCTTGAGAAAGTGGAGAACGCACAGATAAAAGATCAGAACGTGGACCGTCGTGTCATCACGGACAGATGGCGCAAGGTGGGTGATATAGCGCCATTCTATGGATTGGGCGAGAAGAGCTCCACAAAGCCCACGTCAAGATTTGTACAAAATGACAATTACGTGCATTTCAACAGCTTGGCCATAGGCTATGACTTCAGTCGGAAACTCATCTCCAAGCTCAAGCTAAGCGCGCTGTCCATCACGCTCAACGCATCCGACTTGGCTCGATGGAACACCGTGAGGGTGGAACGCGGACTCTCATATCCTTATGCACACACGTACAGCATAAGCTTGCGAGCAAGTTATTGACCTAAAAAAATCAACGACAACGATTATGAAACAAAAAACATATTCCATCATCATAGCCTGCATGGCACTTTTGGGGCTGAGTGGCTGCAACGACTGGCTTGACGTGCCCGTGGAGGGACAGTCTACGGCCAACGAACTCTTTGAGACCGGCGACGGCTATCGCTCCGCCCTGCATGGCATTTACAAAAGCATGGCCTCGCCCACGCTCTACGGACGAGAGTTGCAATTTGGCGTTATAGACTTCTTCTCAGGTCAGTACGACATCAATGTCAATTCCAATGACCTGAGCAACCCCACCTATATTGCGGCGGGCAAGCGCGACTACAAGGATGCCAAGCTACAGCCATTGATAGATAATATCTGGTTGGCAGCCTTCAACGCTATTGCCGCCGATAACGATTTAATCAAGCATTTGGAGGGCGAGAGTGGCAATAAGTTCAGCGAGGGCAAAATGGAGAGAGACGATATCCTTGGCGAGGCCAAGGCTATCAGGGCTTTCATCCACCTCGATATGCTACGCCTCTTCGCCCCAGCGCCCATTGACGACGATGGCGGCAATTACATTCCCTACGTGACGGAGTTCCCGAACAAGAGAGCCACGCACTTGCCTGTCAAGGAGGTGATGGGTAAAATCATCGAGGACCTTGAGCAAGCGCGCGAGCTTGTCAAGCCTTTTGACTTCTCACCCTTGGGATATAGTGCCAGTGTGTCGGGTGAGGCGCGCTTCTATAACTCCTTGATGTATGGCATGGAGGGTGCCGCCGACCCCACGAGCGTGGACCCTTTCTTCTTGGGCAGGGGTTACAGATTCTCCTATTGGGCCATCACGGCCCTGTTGGCACGTGCCCATCAGTATAACGCCACGTTCGATCCCTCTTCTTTGGACAAGGCCAAGGCGTATGCGTTGGAGGTGTTGGATGCCACTTTCGAGGGTGCCAATGCCACCAAATTTGAGCCTTTCAAGAGTGAACAGTTCAATTTCGCGTGGGTAGACCAGCCCGAGGAGATGAGCGACATACGCATGGTGGGCACGCTTGTCATGGGTTTGTACAATGAGAAGCAAGTGGACGAGGCAGGTTTGGAACGCCTATTTCCACGAGAGAAAAACCAGCATAGCAGCGACTTGTTTATCGTGAACAAAGATGGCCAAGACATCTTCAAGACCATCTCGGGCATGGATGAGAGCACCACCGACATTCGATCCACTCGCCTTATCTACGAGCCGAAAGGGTCTTACCGCAACTTCCTCTCTACCAAATGGTATGTCAAAGAGAGAAACACGATGGAGCGCGACCGCACTGTCACCATCTTGCCCCTGCTGCGCACGTCTGAGTTGAGATACATCGTGGCCGAGTGCATGGCTCGAAAGGGTGATTTCGAGGGTGCTTACGGCTTGCTCAACACTATGCGCGAGCACCGTGGGCTGAACGATTATAAGTTGCCCACGCAAACTACATGGGGTGATTTTGTCAAGGACCTTGTGCGAGAGGGACAGCGCGAGTGGATTAGCGAGGGACAACTGTTCTATCTCTACAAGCGACTTAACGCGGGCGTGAAACGCGACAACGGCACCGTCAAGCCATTGACCAAGCAAGAGAGCGTGCTGCCTATACCCGCGGAGGAAACCAAGTAAAACTGTAAAAAGATGAAACGCATGAAAAAATACATCTATACACTGCCACTCGCGGCATTGATAGCCTGTGTCTCTTGTCAGGAAGAAGGACTGATGACCTTCGGGCAGGAGCACCATATATATTTTGAGAAGTTCTACAAGGATGCCGCGGCGCCGGGCAAGGAAAAGGCCGACTCGACCATAGCGTCTTTCTTCTTTGAGAACGACGACGTGTCAGAGATAGACGCCAAGGTTGTGGTTAACATGACTGGCCGGCTGCTTGAGCAAGACGCCACGTTCAAACTCAAGGTTGTGCCAGACATGACAACGGCCCTGCCCGACGAGTACAAACTGCAAGACACTTACACGTTCAGGGCGCACAATGTACCAGAAGGAGCCAAAAATCAAAGCGACACCATCGCCATAAGGATGTTTAGGTCGTCCAGGCTCAAAAGCATGCCGCACGGCGTGAAGCTCACGGTAGAACTGATTCCCATGGGAGAGATACAGTTGGGGCAGACCGAGCGCACGCGGGCCGTCATTGTGCTCACGCGCGATGCTGTTAAACCCGAGTGGTGGGACACCGACGTGACCAACAATCTCTTCGGCGAATACTCCAGTCGTAAGTACAAACTATTCTTGCTCAACATCGACAAGCAAGCCACGCTCAACGAGGATATGTTGCGCAAGGCGCCATACAAGGCCATCAAACTTGTCAGGCAGTTCAAGCAATGGCTCGTGGAGCATCCGGATCAAGCCAAGGAAGAAGACGGAAGTGCGATGACCGTCAATGTTTAACCATGCAAACAACGAAAGGAACGCATTATGAAAACAATGAGAAACGCCATCGCGTGCGCACTTGTATGCACCACGCTGAGTGCTTGTTTTAGCGACGAGGGAAATTACACTTACGAATCGCTTAAGCCCCCAACGTGGCTCATCAACGTAAACAACGCCCCTATATACGTGTATGGACGGGGTGGCGAGAAAACATATATCGACGCGTCGAGATACTTCAATTGGGGAAAACTCGATTCGCTTGAGAGAAGCAAGGAGGTGCGCTATGAGTGGCGCCTTAATGGCAAGGTATTTTCTACCGAGCTGAAAGAGACCATTCCCACCGATGAGTTCATGAAACGTTTGGGGTTGACCGACTATCCCACTGGGAGCTTTGACGGTGACTTTGCCATCATAGAGAAAGCCACGGGCATTTCTTTCAAGGCACGAACCTATATCACTATCGAGCCTCCCATCGCAGAGTGCGACTTCATCGTCTACTCTGCCAAGAACAACAGCGATCCGCATACAGGTTCCATGTCGGCGTTGAGCCTCAAATACGGGCGCGCCGCCAACGGCACTTTCAGCGTGCCAAAGTTTATCTTCAAGAAGCACTTGTCGGACGATATACCGGGAACGCCCAAACGCATGGATGTCTCGCTGTCGCTCAATGTCAGTCCGACGGGGTCGGTGACGGCCATCACGCAGGAGGGCGACGCGGTGGTTCTCAACGCCTCAACGCTCAAGAAGGCATGGGAACTTGGTTCGCAGTTTGCCGACGGAACGCCTGCCAACTTCAAGGTTAGTGCTCGCAGAGACCAAGAAATAGATGCTGACAACCCTGCGTTCACGTGGGTGGCCACCCAAGACGGTCGCATTTTCACGCGCCAGACGGGCAAGCACTACCTCGGCGGAAAGTTTCTTACTGAGCCGTATTATCTCGACAAAAAAGGTTACAAGGTGACCAATTTTGGACATACGCTGTGGGGACACACCAACATCCCATGCTACGACGAGAAAAACAGGCGCGTGCTCATCGCGACATCGTTGGAGGGAAACTATCACAGTTACCGTGTCTTTATGACAGATTTGTCAATGCCGGGATGGGCGGGAGCGCCCATCATGAAAATGCCAGCAGATGCGGAGGTTCTCTATTTGACCACCATCAATGGTCAAATGTATTGGGACCGAAACAACAGTTGGTATCAAATATGGTACAACACGGGCGGAAAATCTATGGTTGGAACCTTTGCCGTGGACAATCGGACGCGCAAACTCAACGTGCCGATGGCCAACACCTATTACTTCCCGTACGAGGTGACAGGTCACCAACTCAACAAAGAGACCGTGTTCCTTACCGCGGCCACAACCCGTTTAAGCAATTTGAAGAGCCGTTGTGACCTTTTTTCAGAGGGCAACAAAGTGTTTGTGGTCGTCAGGAGTGGCACATGGGGTTCCACATCCATAGATCAGATAGGCCAACTACCGCTCAAGGGCATCACCTCCAAAGTTACGGCCATGACCTATGACCGCAACGACCAGTACACGCAGGGGCGTGATTACAAGCACTTGCTTGTGGGATGCGAGAACGGCGATGTCTTAATCTATGAGGTGACAAACCTGCCGGCGCCTGTCCTTGTGGGCAAATACAACGCTGGCGGGCGGGTGGCCGCCATCAAACAGCTGCGCGCGGAGCGCACCACGCTTGACATGTATTGATAAAAACAAGCTAACAATCATAATTCTTTTATCGTGAAGAGAGCCGGGCGTCGCATGGTCGGCGCCTGGATTTCTTTACAATTCCTCGCACATGAACAATCAAAAACAACTATAAATGAACAATAGAAAAACATTCAAAACATTGCTCTGCTTCCTTGCCATTACTGTGGCGACGCAGGTGGCAGCTCAAAATGATACGAAGGCGACTGCCGATGTAACCGTAAATTGCGACACCAATGGCCCGATAACGCTATCGGTCTCGAAAGGCGCCACGTGTGCCTCGTACAGCATGCAGCTTTTCACGTCTGACATAGCCACACGCATCGGTGACGCCGTGTTGGCCAATTATTTCAGTAACCAGAAAATAGAAAAGCGCACGCCCAACCTCAAAAACGCGAAATTTATGGACATGGGGTTCTGTGTCTTGCCCGAGAAGGAATACACATTGCTCACCCTCGCCTACGACAAGGATGGCGCAGCAGGTAGCGTCACGCGCACCTCTTTCACCACGCCCAAGCACAAGCCAGCTGGCAATCCGCGGCTCACTTGCACTGTGACGGCCCTTGGCCCCGACAGCGTTACGGTGAAGTTCAGTCCCAACGCTGATGTGGCAGGTTACGCTATTTGCCAATTCGAGGCTGGAAGCATAGATAGTCTCGTTTCGCATCACGGTCCGATGATGGGCTTCTCAAATTCATCTGACATGATTAGACGGTTCAGTGGGCAGTCGGCTTACACCAAGGAGATGAGCCACACGTGGGACGATATGATACCCAACTATGACTATGAGATATGCGCGTTGCCTTGGGACAAGGACGGCGTGTACCTCGACATTGTCACCACGCCCGTCAAAACCGCCTTGTTGGGTGGCGAGGGTGTGGCTGCCGTGAGCATCGAGATAGGGCAATTTGGCGGTAGCGACGACACGGGCTACTTCCAGGAAATAGTCTATACGCCCAACGACCAAGCGGCCGTACACCGAGATATCATCATCACCGAGGAGGCTTTCAACGCCAAAGACATGGGCGAGCGCGGCGTTATCGACATGCTGCAAAAGGAAATTCCGCAAGATCCCTATTGGAACCAGTATCGCGTGGATCGCGCCAAATGGAACGCACAACCTGCCACCACATACGTGGCGTGCTCCATGGCACGTAACGTCAAGGGCGAGTGGGGCAAGTTGCACACCAAGAAATTTACCACGCCAGCCAAATAGTAACCATATTGCGTAAGTCACACATGCGCGGCGCCTCGGTTGAGGAGCCGTGCGGCTAACACTATCACAACTATGAAACATTTCCTCAGGAGGGCATTGCTCGGCCTCGCCATGCTGCCCGCCATGACACAAGCGGTCGATTTGCCGCAGGCGTTACCCATAGACACGGCTGTAAGAATAGGCACTTTGGACAATGGCCTTAAGTATTACATCCGCCATAACAACTGGCCCGAGAAACGTGCCAACTTCTATATTGTACAGCGCGTTGGCTCCATACAGGAGGAAGAGAACCAACGCGGTTTGGCACACTTCCTTGAGCACATGTGCTTCAATGGCACCAAAAACTTCCCCGGAAACAATGTCATCAGATATTGCGAGTCTTTGGGCGTGAAGTTTGGTGGCGACCTCAACGCATACACGTCCATAGACCAGACGGTTTACAACATCTCCAACGTGCCCACCAAGCGACAGAGCGCGCTCGACTCGTGCCTGCTCATCCTGCACGACTGGGCCAACGGCCTGACATTGGACCCTCAAGAGATAGACAAAGAACGAGGCGTGATACACGAAGAGTGGAGAGAGCGCACCAGTGCCAACTCGCGCATGTTGGAGCGTAACTTGCCTACACTCTACTCTGGATCCAAGTATGGCTCGCGCTTTCCCATCGGACTGATGAGTGTCGTGGACAATTTCAAACCAGCAGAGCTGCGTGCCTACTATGAGAAATGGTACCACCCATCCAACCAGTGTATCATCGTCGTGGGAGATATTGATGTGGATCACACCGAGCGCATGATACGGCAGATGTTCGGGCCTGTGACCAATCCGGCCGACATCGCTCCCATCGTCGCCGAGCAAGTGCCCGACAACGATGCCCCTATTGTCGTGATAGACAAGGACAAGGAACAACCCAACACCGCCGTAGAGGCAATCTTCAAGCATGACCCGTGGCCCGACTCGCTCAAAAACTCCATGGACTACGTCATGGCTAACTATGTCAGAAATGTGGCCATAGGCATGCTCAATGACCGGTATGCTGAAGCGGCGCAAAAGAGTGGATGCCCATACTTTGGCGCTGAAGCGGCTGATGGAACGTTCATTTTTGCCAAAACAAAAAACGCCTTCAGGGTGTCGACGGCGCCAAGGAGCATCGAACTAACGGCCAAAGCCTTGAAAACCGCTCTTGCCGAGGCTCATCGCGCAGCCGACCATGGATTTACGCAGGTGGAATATGACAGGGCCAAGAAAAACCTTCTCAACGGTTTGGAACGCGCGTACAACAACAAGGACAAGCGTGGTAACGCCTCGTTCGCAGACGACTACAAGGGTAACTATCTCTCCAACGAGCCAATTCCGTCTTTTGAGGAGTATTATTATATGATGCGACAGGCCATTCCGCAAATACCTTTGGAGGAGATTAACAGGGTGTTGCCAAGCCTTTTGCCCAAGTCTGACCATAACTTGGTGATTATCAACTTTAACAATGAGAAGGAGGGAAATGTCTATCCCAAGCGAGAGGAATTGCTTGAGGCTGTGAGAGAGGCTCGCCAAGCCAATCTTGAGGCCTACGTGGACACCTTGCAACAACAGCCGTTGATGAAAAAATTACCACGACCCGGCAGAATTGTGAAAGAAAAAAAGAACGCCAAGTTTGGTTTCACCGAGCTGAAACTGTCCAATGGCGTAACTGTGGTGCTTAAGAAAACCGACTTCAAGAAAGGGCAAGTGGGTCTGTCGGCGATGGGCCCCGGTGGAAAGTCGCTCTATGGAGAGAAAGACTTTGCTAACTTGGCCGCTTTTGATGATATCGTGGGCAATAGTGCGTTAGGTGGATTCACGGGTATGCAACTACCTAAAATTCTTGCTGGCAAGACCGTCAACGCCCATCTTTCCATCGGTGATAAATATATGGGTGTGGGCGGATCGGCCACCAAGCAAGACGTGGAGACCATGCTGCAACTTGTCTATTTGTATTTTACTGATATTGGTAAGGATGAGAAAGCTGTGGCCAACCTCATGGATGGATGGCGCACATCGCTCAAAAATAGGAATTTGTCGCATGAGACAATCTACTCAGATTCGCTCACGGCCACGCTCTATGGGCATAATCCAAGACTCAGACCTTTTCTTGAGGAACACCTCAAGGATATAAATTATGACCGCGTGCTACAGATAGCGCGCGAGCGCACGGCCAACGCGTCGGCATGGACGTTCACCTTTGTGGGCGATTATGACGAGTCCACCATTCGTCCGCTCGTATGCCGTTACCTTGGCTCGCTGCCCACCAAGGGCAAGGTTAGACACGGCCATCTGCTCACATCTTATCAAAAGGGCGTGGTTGAAAACGTGTTCCACCGTAAGATGCAGACTCCCAAGGCTATGGCTTGCATGGTGTGGCACAACACCGACATGCCCTATACTATGGATGGCGCCATGAAGATGAACATGATAGGGCAAATACTTAGCATGGTGTATCTCAAGAAGATACGCGAGGATGCGGGCGCTGCCTATTCGTGCGGAGCTGACGGTTCGGCTGAGATAGAGGGCGACTTCCACGCTTACTCACTCGTGGTGACGTGCCCCGTGAAACCGGAGAAAAGCGACATAGCGCTTAAAATAATGCGCGATGAGGCCGAGCGCATGGCCACACATTGCGACAAGGCCATGTTGGACAAAGTGAAAGCCTATATGCTCAAAAACGTCGATTTGGCTGTAAAAACAAACACTTATTGGCGAAACGTCATCGGTATGTACCGCCGTTATGGCATAGACACGCACACTCGATACAAAGAGGTCATCAAGGAGCAAACCGCGCAGGGACTGTGCGATTTTATGAAAAAATTCTTGCAGGCCAACAATCGTGTCACCGTGGTGATGTTGCCGCAAGAATGACGACGGCCCTTGACGTTGCCATTAACAAAATCTCCCGTCAACCAAATAGGCTGACGGGAGATTTTATAATGCCCCTACACGTCATGAGTGCTTCTTTTATGCTTCAGCATGGTGTCTTTTACGCTTAGGCATGATATTCTTCGCACCGTGACACAATGTTTTTTACACTTTGAAATAATCTTCCAATGCTTTCCGTGCGCTGCCGTTGTCGTTTGGCAAGTCCTCAATGACGCGCCCTCGCTCAAGTAGCGCTATGCGAGTGCTTATGTCCACGGTGTGCTGCAAATTGTGGCTGCTAACGAGGATCGTGGCGCCAGTCTCGGCATGGTATTCGGTCAGGAGGTTTTTCAAGATGTTCTGGCCCGATGGATCGAGATAGTTAAACGGTTCGTCGAGTACCACCAATTCTGGTCTTGTGAACAGTATGGAGATGATGCCAACTTTCTGTTTATTGCCCGCGCTGAGATTGCGAATGTATTTTTTTTGGCCGAAAATCTCACCGTTTGTAAACGGCAAGAAGCGTCCAATGGCACTGTTCTCGATGTTCGCCCAGTCGATGGGTGGCGCGCCGTTGGCTTTGGCTATAAAGTCGATATATTCCTCGGGCGTGAGAAAATCGATGAGAAATCCTTCGTCTATATATGCGCCTGTTATATTTTTCCAATCTTCAGAGTGGGCTGGGTTGATGGGCGTGGGTGCACCCTCGGTGTCTGTGGGTCTGGGCGTTAGCAGCACCTCGCCTTGGTCGGCGAGCAGCAAGTCGAGCGTCAGCCTGAACAGAGTGGTCTTGCCCGCTCCGTTATTGCCTACCAATCCGAGAATGTCTCCGTTGTTAATAGTGAAGTGGTCTATGTTTACGGCTGTTTTCTCCCCAAATGTTTTAACTAATTGATGAATGTCTATTTGCATGTGATAGCGTCATTGTTTGTTAGTGTGCAATCTTCTGGTATGCAAAGTTAATAATAATATTCATACATACCCAGTTTTTTATAGGTGTGTTTTGCTTTAAAAAAACAGGGCGTTCTATGGTTTGGGCGCGGCGCGTGCCGGTGGATGGCTAAATACGTGACATGAGCGTACAAAACAATTGTCGCCGCTCGTTGCGATGCGAGAGGCGACAATTGATAGGATAGCTCATGGATTGTATTTACGATTTATCCTAAATATTTCATCAATATTTTGATATTGCCACTTGCGCGCAATTTGGCAATGCTCTTCTCCCTGATCTGTCTCACACGCTCTCGTGTCAGTCCCAGTTGGTCTCCAATCTCCTCTAAGCCGAGCTCGTGGCAACCTATTCCGAAACATTCGCGGATGATGGTTATCTCTCTTTCTTTGAGCACGCTCTCAAGCACCGTGTTCAGTTCTTGCGCCATACTCTCATGGTCCACGCTCCTGTCGGTGCGACTTTCATCGCCGCTGGCCATAATATCGGCCATCGAGTTGGTCTCGTCTTCTTGGAATGGCGCGTCTATGCTCACGTGGTGGCCATCTGCCATCATGCTTTGCTGCACCTTGTTCACTTCCACGTCCACCGCGTCGGCTATCTCTTGTGTGCTTGGCCGACGCTCGTGCTTCTGCTCAAACTTGTTTATTTCTTGATTAATCTTGCTCAGTGTGCCCACCTGATTGAGCGGCAACCTAACGATACGGCTTTGCTCGGCGATTGCTTGCAAGATACTTTGGCGTATCCACCACACCGCATAGGATATGAATTTGAAACCTCGCGTCTCATCAAATTTCTCCGATGCCTTGATCAATCCGATGTTGCCCTCGTTGATTAGGTCGGTCAGTGACAGCCCTTGGTGTTGGTATTGCTTGGCTACTGACACCACGAAGCGCAGATTAGAGGTGATGAGTTTCTCCTTGGCGCGTTCTCCTTCCTTTCCGCCTTTTTTGATTTTTTGTGAAAGTTCAATTTCTTCGTCAATAGAGATAAGTGGAGCACGTCCTATTTCCACCAAGTATTTATCCAATGCCTCACTAGCGCGATTGGTGATACTTTTCTGTATTTTTAATTGTCTCATGTTCTATTATAACCCCCCTAATGAAAGCTGGCACACTTTCATTATATTATTCAATTTATAAATATAACTATTTTTTTCTACTTTTAGGGTGTATTTCTTTGATATTTATGGATAAATAACATTTGTTGCCCTAAATTAAGTGCAGGCTTGTCGTGCTTGTCATGCGATAATGCTCAGTGCGTGATACAAAACTGGTGCACTTGTCGGCGTGTGTTGCCGCTTACTGTTTTGAGGTGCATGGCTTATAAGTGGTTGGTGGCTTGTGTAAAGGTGGTGAGTCCACAACGACAAAAGCCAAGTGAACTTGCTGGTTCACTTGACTTCTGTTATGATGTACACCCTTAGGGATTCGAACCCTAGACCCACTGATTAAGAGTCAGTTGCTCT
>ERZ1673752.728-NODE-728-length-53936-cov-23.998404_pt1 | contig 53936 bp, 44 predicted proteins | sample MGYA00580195_ERZ1673752 | MGnify/ENA primary metagenome ERZ1673752 (study PRJEB41218, sample SAMN15661744) | gut metagenome | host: Homo sapiens | place: Canada: London | collected 2015-08-20/2019-03-30 | study: EMG produced TPA metagenomics assembly of...
AGTCCACACGGATATTCTCTTCGGCAAGGCGTTCCCACAGGTCAACGATGTTACCAACATAAGCCATGGACACCACGCGCTTTTCTTCAACAGCTTTTCGGATAGCAGGTATCAGTTCGTCAAGATTGTCGTGTAGTTCATCTACCCATCCTTGTTCGTAACGTTTGTTAGCAGCCAAGGGGTTGATTTCAGCAGTCACACTCACCACGCCAGCGATGTTGCCAGCCTTTGGCTGTGCGCCCGACATGCCGCCAAGACCTGCCGTGACAAACAGTTTCATGTTGTCGCCACCTACCTTGCGTGCCGCATTGAGCACAGTAATGGTAGTACCATGCACAATTCCCTGTGGACCAATATACATATACGAGCCTGCGGTCATCTGTCCGTACTGACTCACACCGAGTGCATTGTCTCTCTCCCAATCGTCCTGCTTAGAGTAATTGGGAATCACCATTCCGTTCGTCACCACCACCCGTGGTGCATCCTTATGCGAAGGGAACAAACCAAGCGGATGACCAGAGTACATCACCAATGTTTGCTCGTCTGTCATCTCGCTGAGATACTGCATCACAAGTCGATACTGCGCCCAGTTTTGGAACACGGCACCATTGCCTCCGTAAGTAATCAGTTCGTGTGGATGTTGCGCTACTGCCTTATCCAAGTTGTTTTGTATCATCATCATGATAGCGGCAGCCTGCTTGCATTTGTGTGGATATTCGTCAATGTGACGAGCGTGCATATCATACGTAGGACGGAAGCGATACATATAGATACGTCCATAAGTCTTCAACTCGTCCAAAAACTCTGGTGCCAATGTGGCATGAAACTTCTTTGGGAAGTAACGCAATGCGTTGCGCAATGCCAACTTCTTTTCTTCTGATGTAAGAATGTCTTTTCTCTTAGGTGCATGGTTCACCGTGTGGTCATACGGTTGTGGGTCGGGTAAGGTATTAGGAATACCCGCCCGAATGTCCGCCATGAATTCTTCGTGCGTCATTTTCTTTATCTTTAAGGTCTTATAATTTACTTTCTACTATCTTCATAATCTCTACTTCGGCTTGGTTTGCCTTGTCAATGAGCTGGTTAGCTTCACCCACCAACTGGTCGGCTACCTCACGATTTTTCAGTCCAGAGGCGTTAATCTTGACATTGAGACCTGCTCCTAAAACGGCAGCACGGGCAGCCAACACGCCCACACCAGCATCCGAAACGCTGTTGGGGTTGCCTTCTTGTGCCATCGCCTTACAGAGTTCAAACACTTTATAGGCAGCCTTCATGGTATGCAGAGGTACCTGTGTGGCATAAAGGGTGGCGTCTTGAATCGCAGCGGAACGGGCAGCCTTGTCCTCGTCCGTCTTCTTGGGCAAGCCAAAGGCAGCCATGATGCGGTTGAAAGCCTCGGTATCCTCGTCGACAAGGTGCATCAGCTCTACCTTGATTTCCTGTCCTTTGTCTGCCCAGTTACTGAACTCTTCCCAACGATCATCCCATCCTGCCTTGTGACTTGACAGGTTGGCAACCATCGTTCCTAAGGTAGCACCTAATGCACCCATATAAGCGGAGATGGTTCCACCGCCGGGAGCAGGAGACTCGCGCGAAGTCTCATCGGCAAACTCCTTCACGGTAAGGTCTATCAGTTTGGCTTTCTTGTTATCGTCCTCCAACAGGTATTCAATGACCTTCTCACGAGGATTGAATGGTTTGAGGTCGTCTAATCCCAACGACTTGATAGCGATGGTCAAGATATCCTCTTCTGGAATACCCGTAGAGCGGTTCTGTTTCCGCAAGAAGTACTTGCCTGCATCTATCAATGTACGTTTAGGAACCAGTCCTACTATCTCTGTTCCAGTGACACGAATGCCTCGGTTCTGCGCGCAACGGCATACCTCATCAAAGGCAACGTGCAATGGAGTGGCGTTGATATCCGTGATATTCATAGACACTTGCGCAATGGCGTATTCGTCAATATACCACCCTATCGCCTTTGTCCCTTTCAAGGTACCCGGTATCATGATGGTTTTGCCATGCTCATCCTTCATGGGCTTACCCACAGGAGAGTTGCCCTCTCGGCGTGGACGTCCCTTCTCACGCACGTCAAAGGCAATAGCGTTGGCGCGGCGTGTAGAGGTTGAATTAAGGTTGAAGTTGGTAGCAATCAGAAAGTCGCGTGCGCCAACGGCAGTACATCCTGTGCGTGCCACACCTTCGTCAAAGGGACGAGCCCCAAAGTCGGGTGCCTTGGCAGGGTCATTCATCTTCTCTGGCAGTGCCTCGTATTCTCCTGCACGGCAAACAGCCAAGTTCTTACGCTCGGGCGTCCGTGCTGCAGCCTCGTAACAATAGCAAGGTACGTTGAGTTCGTTGGCGATTCGCTCTGCCAACTGCTGTGCGAGTTTTGCACATTCTTCCAATGTAATGCCAGCCACTGGAATGAGTGGACAAACGTCTGTGGCACCCATTCGTGGATGCGCTCCATGGTGATTGCGCATATCAATGAGCTGGGCTGCCTTTTTCACGCCTTGGAATGCAGCTTCTAATACATTATCGGGCGAACCGACAAACGTCACCACCGTTCTATTGGTAGCCTCACCAGGGTCTACATCTAAAAGTTTAACACCCTTCACGCGCTCAATCTCATCTGTAATTTGCTTGATTACATGCATGTTGCGACCCTCGCTAAAATTAGGGACGCACTCTACGATTTGTTGTTTTTGTGTCATTTTTAATATGATTAGGTTTAAGTTGTTTTTCGTTTGATGTGGTAAAGATATAAAAAAAGCAGCAACCTACAAAAAAAATACGTGTAAAGTATGCTAAATATCGTTGCTTCTCTTTTTCGCTCCACCATTCCTCCATCGAAGAATGATGTTTTACAACGAAAAATACGAACGAAACAGAAATATTTTTCCCTCCATGGCAATAATGTTCCTCTATTTTTTAAACCATCCATCGGGCTGCAATAGCGGGATAAAAGCCGAACAGAAATATAACGCAGAGAACTGTGCAGCAACAATGGTTATGGGCAATGATGGGCTGAAAGCAGAACAGAAATATAGTCCAAGGGACTGTGTAGCAACCGTAGTTACATGAAAACACGGAGCTAAGCTCCAAAAGTAATATTGCGCAGAGGATTGTGGAGCAACCGTGGTTACGAGCAATGACGGGCTGAAAGCCGAACAGGAATATAGTGCAGAGGATAGTGTAAACATCAAGGTCACAAGAAATGGCGGGCTGAAAGCAGAACAGAAATATAGCGCAGTAGATTGTGTAGCAACAATGGTTACGAGCAATGGCGGGCTGAAAGCCCAATGGGAATACAGCCCAGGGCAACGCCCTGGGGAGGAAGGGATAGCTATTTTGCGCTCTGAAAGAGCAAAAGGAATGGGTAGAATTGCCAGTGAGCTGCCTCCTGCTGCTCTTTCAGAGTGCAAATTACTTAGTTCACTGACCCCCAGGGTGGTACCCTGGGCTATATACCTATTGGGGCTTCGCCCCGTCATCACTCACAAGGATGAATAAAAAATAGCATTTCTGCCCTTATCATTTAGAATTCTACCAATGGCAAATATAGAAAAATATTCTAAACAACTGGTGAGGTAATAAGAAATATAACTAATAATATTATATGTTATTCTTTGCAAACCATCAAACGGACTACAATGGCGGAGTAAAAGCCCAAAAGAAATATAACGCAGAGCATTGTGCAACAACAATGGTTATGGGCAAAGACGGGCTGAAAGCCCAATAGGAATACAGCCCAGGGTAACACCCTGGGGAGGAAAGGGATAGCTATTTTGCGCTCTGAAAGAGCAAAAGGAATGGGGAGAATTATCAGTGAGCTGCCTCCTGTTGCTCTTTCAGAGCGCAAATTACTTATTTCACTGCCCCCCAGGGTGTTACCCTGGGCTATATACCTATTGGGGCTTCGCCCCGTCTTCGTTCAAAAAGTTAATCCGAAAAATAAAATTTCTGCTCTTATCATTTAGAACTCTACCAACGGCAAATATAGAAAAAAATCTAATTAATTGGTGAGGTAATAAGAAACATAACTAGGGTCTACTAAATAAATATAAACCACTGATATTCAATAATATATTCCTTATATTATTTGTGTAATTCACCAAAAATGACTACCTTTGGTTGTTAAAATATTAACGACGTAAAATGAAATACTACTCTCAATATCGTAATCACGACTTGTTTGAACTCCAAGAGTCCCTCTCAGGATTGAGCAAGTTGAACCGCTGGGTCAAACTTGCAGACAACCTTCCATGGGACAGGATTGAGAAGGAATATAACAAGCACCTGAAGAACAGTCATTGCGGTGCGAGCAACAAGCTGGCCCGCATGGTGGTAGGAGCCTTGATAGTGAAGCATGTGGAGAATTTGAGTGACGAGAAGACCATTCAGGCCATTTAGGAGAACCCTTACATGCAATATCTGCTCGGTCTTGACAAGTTCACGGAAAAGCCGGTTTTCGTTCCCGAGTTGTTCGTCCTCGTCCGCAAGCGTCTTGACCATGATTTCTTCAACATGCTTACCTTGATGCTTGCAGAGGTGGATGGAAGCAAGCCTAAGAGGGAGCGCACGGACGAGGACGGCAACGACCATGGAGGTACGATGAGAGTTGACGCCACCTGCTGCGATGCCGAGGTTCGCTATCCGACCGACTCAAACCTTTTGGAGGACGGCAGCGAACTGATAGACCGCCTTCTTGACAAATTCTGTACCCGCCACAATATAAAGAAGCCGCAGATCCACCGTGCGGAAGCCCGCCAGGCTTTCATCTGCTTGATTAAGAAAAAGCGCAAGGGGAAGAAGCTCATAGACAACCCCAGGCTGATCCAGATACGTTGCTTGAAGGCTGATTTCCAGACGTTTCTTGATTTTCTCGGTAGACACACAAGTGACCTTCTCTCATGTTTCAGTCGGCATGACTTCAAATGCCTCAATGCAGCATTCAAGATGTACGAACAGCAGAAAATGATGTTCGAGCAGAATGTCCGCAGATGTGCCGACCGCATCATCAGTATCTACCAACCTCACCTCCGTCCCATTGTCAGGGGCAAAGCAGAGGCCAAGGTCGAGTTTGGGGCAAAGGTTGGTGTCAGCATCGTCAACGGCTACACCTATGTGGATCATCTCAGCTGGGACGCATACAACGAGTCGTCCGACCTCGTCACCCAGATGGAACTCTACAAAAAGCGTTTCGGCATGCTCCCGCAGGAGGTTCAGGCCGACAAGCTCTACCTTGGAAAGGAGAACAGAAAGTATATCAAGGCATGCCACGTCGACTGTTACAACCATCCGCTTGGCCGGCCACCGAAAGAAGAAAACGATGAGCATGCGGAGGACAAGAGAAGGGCTGTCGGTGAGAGGAACTGGATTGAAGCCACGTTTGGAACCTCCAAGAGGGTTTACCGGGCAAACGACATCCGGGCGAAACTAAACGATACGGCTGACACATGGATAGGAGCTTGCTTCTTCGCTAAAAACATAATGAAGTTCCTAAGGGGACTTCTTTGTCTCTTTTTTGAAAAAACAGGGTCGAGAGACTTCAAAAAGAGTATTATCGTCAAATTCGATGGACTTACGGGAGTTTTTTCTATACCACGAACTTGCATGGGTACTATTAGTTAGCAGACCCTATTTAACTAATTATTATTTGTAGATAGTTGTCTTTTTAGTATCTTTTTTATTTGCTATTCAAATTCTTTTTATCTATCTTTGCACTCATAATACATTACTTTTGAAAATAGATTATCAAAATAAAGTAATGTATCTTAATAATTTATCCGTCTTTTAACAGACAAGTAATTATGAAAAAATTAGAATTTAAAATAAACCAACTTGGTGCAATAAGAAACTCTTCTATAAAGATAAAGCCCTTAATGGTGTTATCTGGTGAATCAGGGTTGGGCAAGAGTTATGCTGCTTTTTTGGTTCATTACATTTATTATTTGCTCTCAAATACAAATAACCGCTTAAAAGATTTCTTTATAACTCATAAGAAATATAACTTTGATTCTATCTTTGCCAACGCAACATCTGGCGATACGATTCTTACAATTTCAAAGAAAGATGTCTTTGATTGGATTAACAAAGACGCTATAACTTATATAGGATACCTCATTGGAAATAAAGACTTTCATGGTGATATTGAAATCTCATTCCCATGCGGTTATAAAGACTTTGAATTTACTTATATACAAGAATTAGGAGGATTAGAAGGAGAAGAGGATATAATTTATAAGCTTAGATTAAGAAAATTTAGCTATATGATGCTTTCAAAAGAGTTCGAGAAAACAGAGTCTCCTTTCACTGCATTACTTAAAGCTGAATTAAAAGATCTACTGTTTGGAAACTTCCGTGATATGTATTCGACCTATTTATTACCTCCTTCAAGAGGGGCATTAATGGAAATAAATGAACGCCCAGCATTCCTTTCTGGTATGTATCATGAGTTCTTTGATTTTAAAAGAGTACTAAATGAAGCTAATCCACGGCCAGAAGAGCCAAATAATGATATTATAGAATGTTGCTCAATAGTAAACGAAGGAAAATTAAAACGTGAAGAAGGCAGAATTATATACTCTACTCATGGAGCAGATATGCCTTTAACCGCAGCAGCATCTTCTATCAAAGAGCTTGCTCCTTTAACACTATTCTTAAACAAATACTCCACTAAAGGAGTATCTTTTTTATTTGAAGAACCTGAAGCACATCTGCACCCTAATAGACAAATAAAAGTTGCAGATATGATTTCTTGTATCGTAAATGAAGGGGGACACATGCAAATAACTACTCACAGCGATTTTCTCATCAAACGTTTAAACAACCTTATCAATCTTTTCCTATTAAAAGATAAGATGGATAAAAATTCCTTTAAGGAGTTTTTATCTAAATGGAATATAAAAGAAACATATCTATTGAATCCTGAAAATGTTGGTGCATACTTACTAAAACCAAATGAAGACGGAACATCTCAAATTGTAGAACAAGACATTATGGCTGATGAAGAAATTCCATTTGAATCATTTTACACTGCCATTGAAGATGATATTGCATTAACCAGAGATATTAAGACATATAAAGAGCAATAATTATGTTTTGTGACGACCTAAAGAAGTTATTACCATTATATAAAAATACTGGATATGCAGAAAATACATATATAGTTCATGAAACTTCAGACAACTCCAAAGTCAAAGAGGTTATATGGATAAATTCTGATTTCCAGTTTTTTGATACTAATATAGCCAAGGATTTAACAGGATTCTTTTCAAAAGCTCGTTGTACTAAGGACGCTCTATTTTTTCATTAGATTGCGATGGAGCGTTTTTAGTACAAGGAGATAAGCATAAATATTTATTTCTTAATGAACTAAAATCTACTTTTGATTCTGGAGATATATACCATGCACGTAATCAAATCGTATCCACCTACATAAAACTTAATATGATACTAAATCTTTTACCCAACTATCAGAAACAAGATGTTAAGGTAAAAGGATTTATATTTTCACGCCCTGCAGATAAAAAATATCTACGCGATTTATATCGAGAAAGTATGTGGAAAAAGTATAAGTACAAGACAGAATCTCAATTGATTTTAGACCTATGCTATAATAATAAACAACAGAAAGTTATTATAAAGTCCTCTCAATGCCATAAATTAAAAGACATTGGATTAGGAAATAATGCTTTATTTGATGAATTAGAGTTATACCATATTGATGTAGAAGAACCAAATACAAGTATTACAATGGACACAAGCAAGTTTTTATAAAAAGCCTAATTAGGGTCTGCTAACTAATAGTACCCATGCAAGTTCGTGCTACGGCAAAAAATCCCGCAAGTCCATTGAATTTGACGATAATACTCTTTTTGAAATCTCTCGACCCTGTTTTTCAAAAAAAGAAACAAAGAAGTCCCCTTAGGAACTTCATTATGTTTTTAGCGAAGAAGCAAGCTCCTATCCATGTGTCAGCCGTATCGTTTAGTTTCGCCCGGATGTCGTTTGCCCGGTAAACCCTCTTGGAGGTTCCAAACGTGGCTTCAATCCAGTTCCTCTCACCGACAGCCCTTCTCTTGATTTGAAGTCATGCCGACTGAAACATGAGAGAAGGTCACTTGTGTGTCTACCGAGAAAATCAAGAAACGTCTGGAAATCAGCCTTCAAGCAACGTATCTGGATCAGCCTGGGGTTGTCTATGAGCTTCTTCCCCTTGCGCTTTTTCTTAATCAAGCAGATGAAAGCCTGGCGGGCTTCCGCACGGTGGATCTGCGGCTTCTTTATATTGTGGCGGGTACAGAATTTGTCAAGAAGGCGGTCTATCAGTTCGCTGCCGTCCTCCAAAAGGTTTGAGTCGGTCGGATAGCGAACCTCGGCATCGCAGCAGGTGGCGTCAACTCTCATCGTACCTCCATGGTCGTTGCCGTCCTCGTCCGTGCGCTCCCTCTTAGGCTTGCTTCCATCCACCTCTGCAAGCATCAAGGTAAGCATGTTGAAGAAATCATAGTCAAGACGTAGGACAAACAAATAAAGAAGGAGGTGACAAACGACGCAGGAGTGTTGCCCACACGCAAAAGCACGTGCGGAGGTGGGCAAACAGTCACCTACTTCAGCACCTTGAAGCGTGCGAACTTGAGCAGCAACTGCTTGGTACCCGCATGCTTGAAGTCCACCGTAGCCTTTCTGTTCTCACCATCACCCTCCAATCGGAGAACGGTGCCAATGCCGAAACGCTGGTGCTCAATGGTGCTCCCCTCTTGCAAACCAGAGGCATCAGGATTAGGGGAAGAGGCTGCCGCTGCCCGTCCACCGTTGGTCATGGCATCAGTGACACGCTTAAAATTTCCACCTGCCTGCTGGAGTTGGCGCTTAAAGGAGGAAGAGAAGGGGTCAACAGCCTGTTCAGGACGCTGAACAGAGGTGATTTTCGGTTTAACATCGGCTTGGAACTGACTCGCCACAGGTCGGGAGTTTTGCATGCGGTCGCTATATCGTCGATTGCCATCGTCCGAGAAGTTACTACCACTGTAAGGCGCAAAGATGGATTCATCGATCGTTTCCTCTTCGGCTTCGATGTGGATAAAACGTGAATCAATGTCTTTGATAAATCTACTGGGCGTATCAAATTCCAGTTTGCCATACCGCCAGCGGTTCTTTGCTGACGTGAGGATGCAATGTTTTTCGGCACGCGTAATTGCCACATACAGCAATCGGCGTTCTTCCTCTAATTCGCGAGGGGAATCGACAGCCATAGGACTTGGAAAGATATTCTCCTCCAATCCCACGATAAAAACAGTGGGAAACTCGAGTCCTTTAGCGGCATGCACGGTCATGAGCGACACTTTACTATCGCTCCCGTCGTCGCTATCCAAATCGGTGAGCAGGGCGACACTTTGCAGATAATCAGGCAGATACACCTCCTGTTCCAAGCCTTCCTCTCGCTTACTCTCGGTATAATCTTGCAAGCCTGCCAACAGCTCATTCACATTCTCTTGTCGTGCCAACCCTTCTGGGTCGTTGTTGGAGTAAATATCGGTACTGATGCCACTGGTTTGGAGGATGTCACGCCCCAACTTGAACGCATCAGCCTGATTCAGTTGAGCGATGAAGCCCTCTATCAACTCTTTGAAGCGCAGCAACTTTATCTGTGTTCCCTTGTTCACCGTGGGCAATAAGGTGGACGCTTGCGCAATGACTTGCCAGAAGCTAATGCCGTGTTCTTGTGCCGAAGCAGCAATCTTCTGAAGCGTGGTGTTGCCAATCCCTCGTGTGGGATAGTTGATGATGCGCTTAAAAGCCTCTTCGTCATCAGGATTCACCACTAATCGGAAGTAGGCTAAGATGTCCTTTATCTCTTTGCGCTGGTAGAAACTCAAGCCCCCGTAGATGCGATAAGGAATGTGCTGTCGCAACATCTCCTCCTCAAAACTCCTACTCTGCGCATTGGTTCGGTAGAGAATGGCAAAGTCGGAATAGGTTGCACCGTCGGTGCGCATGATGCGTTGGATATCCTTGCACACCACCAACGCCTCCTCTTTATCTGAATACACTGGCTTGAAAAGGAGCTTCTCTCCTTGGTCGTTCTCACTATATACGTCCTTTGGAATTTGGCGTTCGTTATGTTTGATGAGACTGTTTGCAGCCTTGACAATGTGTTGCGTGGAGCGGTAGTTCTGTTCCAACTTAAACAAGCGTGCCCCTTCGTAAATCTGTTCAAAGTCGAGCATGTTGTCGATGTTTGCTCCTCTGAACCCATAAATGCTCTGAGCATCGTCGCCAACCACACAGATGTGCTGATGGTCTTTGGTTAACTCCCACACAATGCATTGCTGGGCATAATTGGTATCTTGGTACTCATCTACCAAGACATAGTGGAAACGCTCCACATATTTTTGTCGAATATCCTCATGCGTCTTGAACAATTGAAACGTTAATACCAGCAAATCATCAAAATCCATGGCATTTGCCTTTCTGCAACGCTGCACATAGACATCATAGATGCGATGCAGTTCGAAGCGACGGCTCTTCTGGTCACGCAACATCAGCTCGGCATTCGCTGCATAACTCTGCGGTGAGATGAGACGGTTCTTCGCATTGCTTATCACGGCATGTACGCCAGCGGGCTTGTAGATTTTATCATCCAACTCCATTTCCTTGATAATGGCTTTGAGCAACGACCGAGAGTCGGACTCATCGTAAATCGTAAAGCCCGACCGATAGCCTACCTGTGCAGCCTCTGACCGCAATATCCTTGCGAAGATAGAGTGGAAAGTGCCCATGTTGATGTAGCGTGCTGTCTGATGTCCCACCAATTGTCCTATGCGCTCTTTCATCTCGTTGGCGGCTTTATTGGTAAAGGTGAGTGCCAAGATGTTCCAAGGTTTCATGCCTTGTTGTATCTGATAGGCTATCTTATACGTCAAGACACGTGTCTTTCCCGACCCTGCTCCTGCGATGACCAACTGCGGACCGTCGTTGTAGGTCACGGCAGCTTGCTGACTCTTGTTCAATTGTCCTAATAGCTCTTTCATTTCTTTCGGTGGTATATACCCCCTTTCGTGGTGTTGGGGTTGATATCTTCTCCCTCTCTTGGAAATGAGGGAACAAACTTCATTTCGTGTTCTATCTTCCGCTGTCGCAACCGCATATAGGCACTTGGCATCTTACTGCTAAACCTGATAGGGTTTGGCAGGGTAGCTGCAATCAGTGCACAGTCTGCGCGGGAAAGCTCACCGGCTGTCGTGTCGAAATGATATTTAGCTACCGCATCCACGCCATATATCATCTCGCCCATCTCTATCGAGTTAAGATACACCTCCATGATGCGCTGTTTGCTCCACATCAGTTCGATAAGAAAGGTGAAGTAAACCTCAAAACCTTTGCGCACCCATGAGCGACCTGGCCACAAAAACACATTTTTGGCAGTTTGTTGGGTGATGGTACTGGCTCCGCGCTTCTTTCCCGACTTGTTGGTCAGGTTATGCGTGGCGGCTTTCTCTATGGCTTGGAAGTCAAATCCATGGTGCAACAGAAAGCGTTGGTCTTCACTTGCCATCACCGCTACGGGCATGTGTTTGGAGATATGGTCGAGGGGCACCCAGTGGTGTCGAATCTTCAACTCGCCATGCTGCACACATCGTATCACCATTAACGGGGTGATGTACACAGGAATAAAGCGGTAAGCCACCACTACTAAAATGGTGGAGGTGAAAAACAATACGATGATTCTTCGTAGAAAACGTCCTATAATGCTCATCATTCAAACAAAAAGGGGCACCAGTAACAGCACCCCTCCTCAATGTTTTATAAAATTTTAGTTGAGTTTACCGTCGTTAGCCTTCTCTACCATTTCAGGACTTGCGTACAGATACACTTCTACACGGCGGTTCTGCTGACGTCCAGCCTTGGTACTGTTGGTAGCTACGGGTTGTGAGCTGCCCATACCCGACACGTTTTGGAACTGACTGGAAGAGACACCACAGCTCTTGAGGTAGTTCACTACGCTCTGTGCACGGTCGTTGCTCAATGGAATGTTGATGCCGTCGTTACCTGTAGAGTCAGTATGACCTAAGATATCAACGTGGCAGTCTCTGTTCTTCTTCAAGACAGCAGAGAACTTAGCCAATTCGTTTTTGCTGGCTTGGTTCAAGATAGCCTTGCTCGAAGCAAACAAGATACCGCTATCAAAAGTGACCTTCACAGCCTTTAAGCCGTTCTTATCGGTTACCTCTTCTACTTTAGCATTCTCCACTTGGGCTGCAGTTTCAGCAGCGACCTTATCCATGTGACGCCCAATAATGGCACCAGTACCTGCACCAACAGCTCCACCAATGGCAGCTCCTACACCTGCATTGCCTGCTATCTTACCAATAATCGCTCCCAAAACAGCACCGCCACCAGCACCTGCCAAAGCTCCTGTACCTTGTTTAGTAGAACAACTAAATACGGTCATGAGACACATTGCCAGTGTCATTGTTTTCAATTTCTTCATAATGTTACGTTTTTTAATCGTTTATTTATTGCAAAGATAATTCTTTTTATGTCAATATTCACCCATATCAACATTTTTTTGTACTTTTGCGACAAAATTAAGCAATCATCGAATATTCCACAACGGGATATTCCTAAGATATTTATGGATTTCCCTATTTTTGTAAGGGGCTAATTATTCATCAAACAGAACATGGCAAAAGAATTAAAAGAATTGACTAAGCGCTCGGAGAACTATAGTCAATGGTATAACGACTTGGTTATCAAAGCCGATTTGGCAGAACAGTCGGCTGTACGCGGATGTATGGTTATCAAGCCATACGGCTACGCGATATGGGAAAAAATGCAACAGCAGTTGGACAAAATGTTTAAGGAAACGGGAGCACAGAATGCCTATTTCCCTCTGCTGATTCCTAAATCCTTCCTTAGTAAGGAGGCGGAACACGTCAAAGGGTTTGCGAAAGAATGTGCTGTAGTGACCCACTATCGCCTGAAATCCTCCGAAGAGGGAACGGGTGTGGAAGTAGATCCTGCGGCAAAACTCGAAGAAGAGTTGATTATTCGCCCTACTTCTGAAACCATTATCTGGAACACGTACAAGAACTGGATTAAGTCTTGGCGCGACCTGCCTTTGATGTGCAACCAATGGTGCAACGTGATGCGTTGGGAAATGCGCACACGTCCATTCCTTAGAACTTCAGAGTTTTTATGGCAAGAGGGACACACTGCCCATGCCACACGTGAAGAAGCTGAGGAAGAAGCACAGAAGATGCTCAAGGTATATGCCGACTTTGCTGAGCAATGGATGGCTGTTCCCGTGGTTCAGGGCGTGAAGAGCGAGACCGAACGCTTTGCAGGTGCATTGGACACCTATACCATTGAGGCGATGATGCAAGACGGTAAGGCTTTGCAGAGCGGTACCAGTCACTTCTTAGGACAGAACTTTGCCAAATCGTTTGATGTCACCTACCTCAACAAAGAGAACAAGCCCGAATACGTATGGGCGACGAGTTGGGGCGTTTCGACACGCTTAATCGGTGCACTCATCATGACCCACTCCGACGATAACGGCTTAGTATTGCCTCCACGCTTGGCTCCTATCCAAGTAGTCATCGTTCCTATCTCTAAAACGAGCGAGCAACTCAAAGCCATTCACGACCAACTGAAGCCCATTATCGACGGCTTGAGAGCCATGGGCATCACCGTGAAATTTGATGACAACGACACCAAGCGACCCGGTTTCAAGTTTGCAGACTACGAACTGAAAGGCGTTCCCGTGCGTTTGGTGATGGGTGGACGCGACTTGGAAAACAACACCATCGAGGTGATGCGACGCGACACGCTGCAAAAGGAAACCGTTTCGTTGGAGAAGATTTTGGAGTACGTCCCCAAACTCTTGGAGGAGATGCAAGCCAACATCCTTAAGAAAGCCAAAGACTTTAGAGATGCACACATCTACGAATGTGAAAATTACGACGAGTTTAAGCAGAAAATCAAGGACGGAGGCTTCTTCCTTTGCCACTGGGACGGTACTGAAGAAACCGAAGCAAAGATTAAGGAGGAGACACAGGCCACCATTCGCTGCGTGCCATTTGGTGTAGAACAGACACCGGGCGTGGACATGGTATCGGGCAAACCTGCCAAATATCGGGTCATCATTGCAAGGAGTTATTAAACAAGGCTTCATAGATAGGTGGGTTCTATAAATTACCACCTTATATAATTATACTAAAGATATATCAGCAGGGTTACGTCTTGCCATTTTGGTGCAACACATGGAAACACAAAGAGTGGCAAGACAAATTTATAGAACCCAGCGTTTAAGTACTCAAAATGGACTGGATTATTTCGCTTTTTACGAACAACGATTCGGTAGCACACATCGCTTTGCTCTACGCCATCGTCATAGCGGTCGGTGTTCTGTTAGGTAAAATCAAGGTTGGCGGTGTGTCATTGGGCGTTACCTTTGTATTGTTTGCAGGTATTGTCGCTGGTCATGTGGGATTTACAGGTCCTACAAATATCCTGACTTTCGTGCAAGACTTTGGTCTTATCCTCTTTGTCTTCTGTATTGGTTTACAGGTTGGACCAGGATTTTTTGAGAGTTTCAGGCGAGGAGGTGTGACCCTCAACTTGCTATCCACAGCACTCATCCTGCTCAACATTGCAGTGATGTTTGCCTGCTATTTCATTTTTTTCGACACCTCCGATTCCCACAACCTTCCTATGATGGTGGGAACGCTCTACGGTGCCGTCACCAATACGCCGGGTTTGGGTGCTGCCAATGAGGCACTCACGGCGATATTTACCAAAGAAGACATGCCACAGATAGCCAACGGTTATGCCTGTGCCTACCCACTCGGTGTGTTGGGCATTATTGGGGCGACTATTGCCATTCGTTATATCTGTAGAGTCAATATGAAAGACGAAGACGATGAACTGTCGCAAGCCGAAGGAGACAACCCCAATGCCAAGCCTTGTCAAATTCGTCTCAAGGTGAGCAATGCGTATATTGCAGGTCGCTCGTTACACCAAATCAAGGAGTTCCTCAACCGTGACTTCGTGTGTACACGTTTGTTGCACGAAGGTAGCTTGGAAATTCCACGCGGTGAAACCGTTATTCAGAAAGACGACGAACTGCTCATCGTGTGTGCCGAAGCAGACGCCGAAGCCGTACAGGCGTTCATCGGTCCTATCATCGATTTGCCATGGGAAGAAGAGGACACCAAGCAACCCATGATTTCTAAACGAATTGTCATTACCAACTCATCTATGAATGGTAAGGTATTGGGCAAGATGCACTTTGCCAGCGTCTACGGTGTCAACATCACCCGTATCACTCGTCAAGGCATTGACCTCTTTGCCAGTCAGAATCTGCACCTACATGTGGGTGACCGTGTGATGGTGGTTGGTCCAGAGGAGAACGTAGAGCGTGTTGCCGACGTCATGGGTAACTCTGTGAAGCACCTCAATGCGCCCAACATCGCCACCATCTTTATAGGTGTCTTCATCGGTATCATCTTTGGAAGTATTCCTATCTCTATCCCTGGCATGCCCGTTCCTTTGAAGTTGGGTATTGCAGGCGGTCCCTTGATTATCGCCATTCTCATTGGACGTTATGGCTACAAGATGAAATTGGTGACCTACACCACCACCTCAGCCAACATGATGTTGCGTGAAATAGGCTTGGTATTGTTCTTAGCCAGCGTCGGTATCAAAGCAGGAGCCAGCTTCGTAGAGACAGTGGTTGAAGGCGATGGATTGAAATATGTGTACACGGGTGTACTCATCACCGTGATACCTATTTTGATTATCGGAACCATTGCCCGCTTAAAATACAAATTCAACTACTTCACCATCATGGGAATGTTGGCAGGTACTTGCACCGACCCACCCGCATTGGCATACGCTAACTCGGTTTGCTCGCACGAAGCACCGTCTATTGGCTACTCTACCGTGTACCCGCTTAGCATGTTCCTGCGTATCTTCACGGCGCAAATGATTGTCCTCTTCTGTTGCGGATAGCGCAAAAAGAGTTACCAATCCCACAAATTACAGCGAGGTAAGCACCGCCCTATTTGCAGTGCTTGCCTCGCTTTTCACATATATAGTCGTTACACGCTACAAATTCTCAAAAACATTTGCGGCACTTGTTTTTTTATTATACCTTTGCAGCCACAAAGACATTTTACGAATACTCATATTTAAGCGACAGGCCATAAAAAGAATTACTTTTTATACTAATAAATTAAATATGAGGAAAATTTTTACACCTTTAGCGTTGCTATGCGCAACAACTATGGCTTTTTCCGCCCCTGTGGGCAGACAACAAGCCCGACAAGCTGCATTGGCTTTTATCAAGAGCCATGCAAGTACTAACTCCCAGGTCGCTACACGAGCTTCACAAGCCGCGCCCTCGCTCAACGAGGTAGCAAGTTCCAATGCTTACTACATTTTCAACGTAGGTAAGGAACAGGGCTTCGTCATCGCCTCTGCCGACGACCGCACGGTTGACGTGTTAGGTTATGCAGAAGAGGGAACATACGACGAGCAGCAATGTCCTGCATCGCTCAAGATGCTCTTGGCACAATATCGACAGGAGGTGAGCATGCTGAACGACATGCCTGCCACCACGAAGCCTGCCACCACACGTGCCAACCGAACGCTGCAACCCATCGAACCGCTGCTAAAAACCACATGGAGCCAGTACGGTCCCTACAACCAACAAACGCCCATGCACCAAAACAAGCACTGTGTTACGGGATGCGTTGCCACGGCAGCAGCCCAAATCATGGGCTATTACCAGTATCCAAAGAAGGCTCCCGCCATACCTGCCTACACGGCTCCGTCGGCTCGTCTGCAAGTACCCGAACTTGCAGAGAGTACCTTCGAGTGGAACGACATACTGCCTTCGTACCGCATTTCCACCACCCAGCAACAGCAAGACGCTGTGGCTAAGCTGATGAGGTACGTGGGACAGGCGGTGTACATGGATTATACCGCTGATGATTCGGGTGCCGATTCCTACAACGTCATATTGTTCCTTACCCGATTGTTTGGCTACTCTAAGGACATGCACCGGGTTTTCAGAGACCGCTATACCAGCGAGGAATGGTGCAACCTGATATACAATGAGTTGAAAGCCAAACGACCCGTATATTACTTTGCCGAAGATGTGGTGTACAACTATGGTCACGCCTTTGTCTGCGATGGCTATAAGGAAGGCGACTACTTTCACATCAACTGGGGTTGGGGAGGTCAATTCAACGGCTACTATCGCCTGTCGGTTCTTTCGCCACGCGAATATGGATTTACGCAACTGCCCAGTATCTACACACGCGAGCAAGGAGCTATCATCGGATTCAGACCAAGCGAAGGTGCTGAGGTATTTCCAAAAGTTGTGGACGTCAAGGAGATGACTCCCCTGCAAGATCAAAGTCGCTCGACCAGTAACGATGACTTCACGGATTTTGACATCACCATGAAATGCGTGAACAATTACAGCGAAGCCTTTGATGCCGACTGCGGCTTAGGCTTTTGGCAGGGAGGTAGATTGATAAACGCCGTCAAGCTGTTCAGCGCTACGTTCAAGACTGACGGCAAGATACAAAGGAACGAAGCGAACTTCAACATACCGCACACCCTCGCCAACGGAAAGTACACCGTGCTACCCGTTTACCGCATACAAGGCGAAAGCGAATGGAAAGCCTGTGGCGGCATTGGAGACATGGCGCAGGAGATAGAGATTACCGACACGGAACTGAAGACCTCCACTGCCAAGCCTGTTTTAGAGGTGAAGAAAGTGGACGTGAAAGGTAGCAAGGAGGCAGGACGTCCCCTGTTCGTCACCCTCACCATAGAGAACAAAGGCGACGAGTTGTACGACACCTTCGACATGCTCTTCAAGTATGACTATGTGGCTTCTACCACCACCTTCCTGCCAGCAGGACAGACGACGGACGTGGTGTTTGAGCTTTATCCAAAGGAGGTTGGAGAGTTTGACTATTCCTTCGAATGTAAATCGGGCGCCACTATCAGCTCTAAAGGAAACATTACCATTACTGAACCTAAATCGCAAAACCTTCCTTCGGTTGAGGTGAAAATCGAACAATGTGAAGAAAATGCTTTCCAAGCTCCTGCCATGAAGGGAAAACTCATTGTGACCAACAGCGAGAGTGCTGACTATTGCGGTGGATTCGACATTGAACTGCGTTGCAAGAAAGGCAATACAAACGAGGCTTACCTTGAAAACAAAATCTCGCTGGCAGACATCATTCCCGCCAACAGCACGAAAGAAATACCGTTCTCGATAGACAACGTTGCCGCTGGGGCGCAATATGCCATTTACGTAGATGGTTATAAGGTCGAGGAACAGGAAGACTTCATCCAAGGTGGAATGAAATACGTACCTAAATGGGAGCGCATCCTCAAGACACCGTTCTACATGGCAAAAGACGCACCAACAGCAATCGCTGCTCCTCACATCAGCCACGAACCGATGCTCATATACAACTTGCAAGGTGTAGTGGTAGGTAAAGGCGAACAACAGTTCAAGTCGCTACCAAAGGGTATCTACATCATTGGTGGCAAGAAAGTAGTTAAGCGATAATAACTATCCACATCAGCCCATTCATCTTTTCGACAAGGCACAGCAACATTCTCTCGCCTTTCCGAAGTTGAATGGGCTGTTGCATGCATCGCATGACATGATGAAATAGGGAATTCTTAGGCTTACCATTCAAAAAAAGCACTTCGCATCAAGAGTTGCGAAGTGCTTTTTTAGAAAGTTTTATCAGTGATGTATCGACCAATTTAGTCGAGCCATTTCACATAACAGAAGTCCTGACGGTGAGGCAGGTAAGCATTCTTTGGATACATGCGCACACACGATTTGAAGGTGCCTGCAACATCGGGTTCCAGTTCTGTTACGAAGGTATATTGGTTTCCTTCATGCTTTACCATCTTGAATGGGAATACTTGGTGTAACTCTCGTCCGTCACTGTCGGGCAGCGAATTGAGAGTAACCAACTCTAAGCCGATGGCATCGTCCAAGCCTTGTCCGTCAATGACGTACTTCACCTGATAGCGTACACCCGTCTCGCCACCGTTATCCAAGAAGGTTGTGTCCTTGGAAACCACATTGATCGCATCCCAATGCGCTACCAAACTTTCTTTCCATTGTGCGATGTCTTTGGCTATTTGGTGATTGTTGGCATCCAATTGCTCAAATCGATTCGCTAATTTGATATAGAACTTATTGAAATAATCGTCCAACTGACGCTTCATGGTGTAATGTGGAGCAATGGTGGCAATAGAATTCTTGATGGTCTTCACCCATTCCTTGCTATAATCCTGCTCCTCATGTCGGAAGAACAGCGGGATAATCTCGTTCTCTAACATTGAGTAAATGGTAGAAGCATCCAACTGGTCTTGGTACGTTTGGTTGTCGTAGGTACGCTTCTGAGGCAATGCCCATCCAGCACCATCGCGATAACCTTCAACCCACCAGCCGTCAAGCACAGAGAGGTTCACCACACCATTCATCTCAGCTTTCTCGCCCGATGTACCCGATGCCTCGAGAGGACGAGTTGGTGTGTTCATCCAAATATCCACGCCCGATACTAATCTGCGTGCCAACTGCATGTCATAGTCTTCCAAGAAGATAATCTTACCCAAGAACTCGGGGCGCTGACTGATTTCATAAATCTTCTTGATGAGTCCCTGTCCAGCACCATCGGCAGGATGCGCCTTACCTGAGAAGAAGAACAACACGGGACGTTCGGGGTCGTTGACAATCTTAGACAGTCGCTCGATGTCGGTAAACAACAAGTGGGCGCGCTTGTAAGTAGCAAAGCGACGGCAGAAACCTATCATCAGTGCATTGGGGTTGATGCGCTCCAAGAGAGACATTACACGCGAAGGGTCGCCCTGATTCTTGAGCCAATTCTCGGTAAACTTCTCACGAATATAGGCTACCAACTTCTTCTTCAACGCCATACGCGTTTCCCATATTTCGGCATCTGGCACCTGATAGATGTCGTGCCAAATCTCCTCGTTGCTCTGATCGCTCATGAACGAAGCATCAAAGTACTTGTCATAGATGCGACGGAACTCGGTAGAAGTCCATGTAGGCAAGTGCACACCGTTGGTGACATAGCCCACATGACTCTCTTCAGGATAATAGCCTTGCCAGATAGGTGCAAACATTTTCTGGCTCACCCAGCCATGCAGCTTGCTCACACCGTTGACTTCCTGCGAAGTATTGCAAGCAAAGGTACTCATACAGAATCTTTCTGTGTGGTCATCAGGATTTTCTCGTCCCATGCCGATGAACTCTTCCCATGAGATACCCAACAGCGCAGGATAGCCATTCATATACTTTCCGAACAAAGCCTCATCGAAGTAGTCGTGTCCAGCAGGTACAGGAGTATGCACCGTATATAATGAGGAGGCTCTTACCAGCTCCATTGCTTGATTGAAGGTAAGTCCGCTCTTCACATAATCGCACAAGCGTTGCAAATTACAGAGTGCCGCATGACCCTCGTTGCAGTGGTAAACTTGCTTCTTGATGCCTAATTTTTTCAGTGCTAACATACCGCCCACACCCAGCATAATCTCTTGTTTCAAGCGGTTCTCCCAGTCTCCACCGTACAGAGCGTGCGTGATCGACTGGTCGTAAGGCGAGTTCATGTCGTTATCGGTATCTAAGAGGTAGAGCTTGATGCGCCCCACATTGACACGCCAAACGTAGGCATGCACCGTGTAGTCGAGATAAGGAACGTCTACCACGATGGGGTTGCCGTGTTCGTCTACCTCGCGTTCAATAGGTAAGGCGTTAAAGTTTTGTGCTTCGTATTGTGCCACTTGCTGACCGTCCATGCTCAACGACTGTTTGAAGTAGCCGTAGCGATATAGGAAACCAACGGCACAAAGGTCTACGTTACTGTCCGATGCCTCTTTGAGGTAATCGCCTGCCAACATTCCCAAACCGCCAGAGTAGATTTTCAATACCTGATTGATACCATACTCCATACTGAAATAAGCCACAGAGGGGCGACTCTTATCGGGTTCCACATCCATATACGTGCGGAATTGCTGATAAACATCCTGCACACGCTGCATCATGGCAGCATTGTTCACAATCTCCTCCTTGCGGTCATAGCTCAGTCTGTCGAGCAACAAGACGGGATTTTGGTTCACTTCTTCATACAGTTTCTCGTCCAAACTCTTGAACAAGCTGCGTGCCTCGTGATTCCAACCAAACCACATATTGTGCGCCATTTCGTCCAAACACTTCAATTGTTCGGGCAGTCTTGACTTGATAGTCACCTCTTTCCACTGAGGCGAGTTGGCATAACCTGTTTTAATCTTCATAAATTTGTTTCTTATCTTGGTTTAATTGATTTTATTTCTCTCTTCAGCTTTTTTCAGTGCCTCACTATAGGCAGAAAGATAGTATTTGATAAACTTGCTCCACAGTGCCTTCTTAGACAGTGCGGCTGCCTTTCTTCGAATGCGATTTACCTCCTCGGCGGGCAGGTTGGCAAACTGCAACAAGAGGTTCGCCATGTCTTGTGCCACGTCTGCTGCGTTGTCATCGGTGCGATGAATCACCTCAACTCCCGACTCCACTAAACGAGTGGTGCCTGCTTCGTGGGCTGCCCACATGCCAAAGCCTGCCAAATTGGTGGTGATGCAAGGCACCTTGAAGGCTATTGCTTCGAGCGGCGTATATCCCCAAGGCTCGTAGTACGACGGATAGGCACACAAATCGTTGCCCAACAGATAGTCGTAATACGTGCGCTGAAGGATGCCGTCATCGCCCGTGAGATAACAAGGGACGAACATCACCTTCACTCTGTCGTTGGACTGATTTTGCAACCCCAACTGTGCCAGCTTCGTCAGCACCGCATCTTGCTCCATGTTGTGCAACCAATGCGTGAGCATGGGATAAGACAAAGGCGTGTCGTAGCACTGTGCCTCTGTGAGACGTTGCTGCAAGTCGGCGCGGGCTTCACGCACCCAACCCGGGACGGCAATCACCGCCAACACGTCTTTCGACAACTGGTGCTGCGATTGTCGCAAACGCTGAATGGCATCGATAAACACATCAATGCCTTTGTTTCTGAACTCATAGCGCCCACTGGTGGACACAATGAGGGTGTCATCGCCAAACGTATGCCCCATCAACGCATTTGCCACTTGTAGCAATCGCTTTCGAGCAGCTTTCCGCTGACGTGTAAAGGCGGCTCCTTTTGGCACAAAAGAGTCTTCAAAACCGTTAGGCAACACCTCGTCCACTGGTTTGTCCAAGAGTTCTGCACACTCGCTTGCCGTGATTTCACTCACGGTGGTGAAGCAGTCGACATGGTGTGCCGTCTGTTTTTCTACCGAGTGCTTGCTCTCTATATTGAGTTCTCTCGACATCTGATCTCCCTGATAGGCAGAGAGATAGGCATAAAGCGGTTTGTGGTTTCCGGCAATGCTACGCCCTATACTGGTGGCATGGGTGGTAAAAACGGTCGCTATTTCGGGTACATGATGCCGCACATACAGCAGCCCAAGTCCTGTCATCCATTCGTGCCCATGATACACCACGCGTTGGGTAGCATTCAGTTGGGAGCGATAAAAGCTTTCCACTACCCTTCCGGCAGCATACGAAAACATCGACGCCTCGTCATAATCGCCGTAGCCATGCAGGCTGTCCACCTGATAAAGGTTCCAAAACTCTGCATAGAGTTGGTTTTTCTGCGCATAGAACGGCTCAAAATCCACCAAAATGGCAATGGGCTTTCCCGGAATATCCCAACGCCCCAATCGCACACGGAGTCCTTCCTCTTTGGCTTGTTGTTGCCAAGTGACGAAAAGCGAATCATCGGGTAGGAAATACGGACATACACGTCCTTTCCAACAATCCGGACCAATAAAAATAAGACGATCTTGCAACAGATCTCGTAATGTTTTTGTGTGTGTAGAGAGCACCGTATAGATGCCTCCTACTTTATTACAAACTTCCCAGCTCGACTCAAAAAGATAATCGGGAAGTAACTGATTAGTTGTCATTTAAGTTGTATATTTTGCAACAAAGATAATATAAAAAAGGTGAACCTCAAACTTAAAAGTTCATAATATCTTAAAAACCCTGCTTTTATTGATATAAAACAGTAACTTTGCAAAAACCAAACATTTCAAGATGATGAAAACCATACTAACAGGTCTGGCTTTATGGTTCTGCACGCTCGGAGCCATGGCACAACAACAGGCTGCAAAGCCCTTTCAGGGGAGGATTGGCAACGCCGAGTACCGAATTTATATCCAAATGAACTTTTACGACAATAACATCGAAGTGCCAGGACAAGAATTATTGGGCGCAATATCGGGGTTCTTGGGAGACAGCATCGACTCTCGCAAATGGCTCTTCACCTCTGCCAAGATTCGAAAGAACGTTGCCACCTTGCAAATCATCAACGACTATGGCAGCGAGGACTTGGTGGCGACGCTCACCAAGAACAGCGACAACACCTTCACACTCAAGCAGATAGACGGCAGTCGTATCAAGATAGCACGCAACAGAAAGTGGCAAAAGCTGCCCAAAGAGTTGGTGTTTGTTCGCTCCAAATAAGTCATAGGGTTGTGTACCCTCGCTCCTTCTCAAAGCAAGGCACGAAAACCAACCCACAAGTGGGACAAAGGAAGTGGACAAACTTAGGTGCATCTCTTCATCAAAAAGATGCTGAATTTTCTTTACAAAGTACCTCTCATAATTCGCGTGTAGACAACCAGCGGCACTGTTGGTGGCAAATACGCCAAATATGAGCGATGTTCGTAATGCGTTGTGATAAAAAGTGTTACGATTATCCGCTTTCTTTTTCTTCTCATTTTTCCCGATTTTTGTCCGTTAAAGCATGATTCTAAGCTCGCTGTTTGCAGGTATTAAGGGTGTTACAGCATGTTTCTAACGCCCTTGATACATGTTTCCAAGTTCGTTCGAGCATTGTTCCAACGAAATTTGGGGTTTGAATTGTTAAAATCAGCCCATTTTTGTCTGTCGTTTGCCTATTATTTTTTTCTATTTCGAAGATTTTAGACAGTCGTTTTTTGGTAAATTTATAGGACAAAAGAAGCATTTGCCTCACCACAAAAACAAACCATAAGTTTTTATTTTAACAACGAATTAAAAAAACAAATTTATATTGTTGAAAAATTCGCTTTCGTTTTATTCGTTGTAAAAAAATAATTTCGTTATGAAAAATATCCTACTAAATTTGTGTCATTCGTTGAACGCTGGCGTTCATAGAATTTCCAAGAAAGAAAAATTCGTTTCTTTTGTTTTATTCGTTGTTTAAAAATTCGTTGTGAAAAAATATCCTGCTAAATTTGTGTCATTCGTTGAACGCTGGCGTTCATTGAATTTCCGACATTGAAAAATTCGTTTCTTTTGTTTTATTCGTTGTGAAAAAAAATTCGTTGTGAAAAATATCCTTGTTGCAACCTCATACGCAATACCCGAAATAGAAAATCACTATTATTGGCGATTGCAGGAACGAAGCACATATTGTATTTTTGCAAAATAAGAAATAAACATTTTTGACAAGAAGATAATGACAAACAGACAAAGTAATTCCTACCAAGGAATGATGGAGCATTATGATGACCTGTTGACAGGACGAAAGTGGTGGTCAAGGATATACATGCGCTTGATTTGGAACCAGGACACCAATCTCTTGGCTCGGAAAGTGCTTGATTTTATACCAAACGACTTTCAAGGACGACTGCTTGATGTTCCTGTTGGCACTGCCGTTTTTACTGCGGAGAAGTATCGCCAGATGAAAGATGCCCAGATTGTTGGTTTAGACTATTCGGAAGAAATGATAGCCATTGCGGCTTTGCGAAAAGAAACGGAGGAGATAGCCAACCTGTCTTTGGAACAAGGAGATGTTGGTGAACTTCCTTATACCAACGAATTTTTCGACTGCGTACTGTCGATGAACGGCTTTCAGGCTTTCCCTGATAATGAGAAAGCCTTTGCCGAGATTTTCCGTGTGCTGAAACCTGGTGGTTTCTTCTGCGGTTGCTTTTATGTCAAGGGTGAACGCAGATTGGCTGATTTATTGGTTAAAAAAGTCATGGAAAGAAAAGGATTTTTCCACCCTCCATATGACACCTTCGCTGAAGCCGAAAGTCGCCTTCGGAGTATGTATGGCGAAGATGTGCTGACAGAGACAATGGGCGCTGCCTGCTTGTTTAGATGTGTGAAACCTCAAAAGGAATGCGTTGAAAACGAATAATATACCTCCAAAAACATAAAACTATGAGTATAACAACTGTTATTGATGAAGAAAATATCACAATCGTACAAGGTATCAACGGCATTCTGCTGTATAAGGAAGAATGGATGAAGAAAAAAAAGCAAGAATAGACAGCTATATTCTTATTAAGCTTTCAGCCCGCCTTTGCTCGCAACATCAAAAATAGCCCAGGACAACGTGCAGCGGTTAATGTTACGAGCAATGACGGGGCGAAGCCCCAAAGGGATTACAGCCCAGGGTAACACCCTGTGTTTGAGTTCATTAACTAATTGGCGCGCTGTAAGCGCAAAAGGAGCCAGCGAAATGCTCGGTCGTCCTTCCTTTTGCTCTTTCAGAGCGCAAGTTAGTTCATTCAATATTACCCAGGGCGCTGCCCCTGGGCTGTATTCTTATTGGGCTTTCAGCCCGTCTTTGCTCGCAACATCAAAAATAGCCCAGGACAACGTGCAGCAGCCAATGTTACGAGCAATGACGGGGCGAAGCCCCAAAGGGATTACAGCCCAGGGTAACACCTTGGGTTTGAGTTCATTAACTAATTGGCGCGCTGTAAGCGCAACAGGAGCCAGCGAAATGTTCGCTCGTTCCTTCCTTTTGCTCTTTCAGAGCGCAAGTTTGTTGGAACATCTTTACCCAGGGCGCTGCCCTGGGCTGTATTCTTATTGGGCTTTCAGCCCGCCTTTGCTCGCAACATCAACTGCGGTACGATGGCATGGTTATACACCTGTTGGGCTTTCAGCCCGTCTTTGCAGCGTGCAAACCCTTTTTTCAAGATAAAACAACAGAATTTCAAGCAAAATGAGGTGGCGGAACGTAATATTTATTATCATAGCAACGGAAGAACACGGAACGACACGGACGTGTCGTGAAAATACAAGAAGATTTCATCTGTTGTTAAAAAATATCTGGCTAAATTTGTGTCATTCGTTGAACGTTAACGTTCATTGAATTTTCGAGAAAGAAAAATTCGTTTCTTTTGTTTAATTCGTTGTTAAAAAGAATAATTCTACTTCTATTCGAGGTAAAAAACATCCAGCTAAATTTGTGTCATTCGTTGAACGTTAACGTTCATTGAATTTTCGAGAAAGAAAAATTCGTTTCTTTTGTTTAATTCGTTGTTAAAAAGAATAATTCTACTTCTATTCGAGGTAAAAAAAATAATTGCTGTACCTGCAACATCACACTCTGTTGCGATGAAACAGAAGGACACGTCTGTGTTGTTCCGTGTCCTTCCGTTGCTATAAAAAAAATATTCCGTTGCTATGAAAAAAAATATATTCCGTTGCTATGAAATAAATATTTTCTGTTGCATCACAACAAGATTAGTGGCGAACAATGCAATTGTGAAACTCAATGAGACCTTCTTTGCCATATCTTCCAACCACTCCAAAGGCACCATATGCAAGCCACGCCCATGAGGAAGATGTAAAATAGAGACGCCATGCCCAAAAAGGTAAAGATTCGCCCTGTGTGCACTTCTATGCAAACGTTGCGTAATGACATGGGCAGCGTTGTCATGCTGTCAGGCATACGAAGGCGAGAATTACCCTTCTTGTAATCCACCACCATGTCCTTATCGTCCAAGTCTGATGAAAATCCTGCAATGGCATGACTTCCAAAAGGATTCCCACTCACAGACTGCACCTTTTGATGCGTGAAATAGTCGGTAACGGACTGATGCGCTCTATCCCATACATACATGCCGCTGAACGAACCTACCAGCCATGTGTTCTGATGAGTGTGTTGTTCGACATTGATACCCATAACGCTCACAGGAGGTTGCACCTTCTCTCTTTGCGGTGTGCTGCCCAAATGACGAAGAGAATAGAAACCGTCCGACGTACACAACAGCCAGTCGGCTTTATCCTTATCATACCGCAGCGAGCGCAGACAACCATTCCATGGGTTGTCGCTATCCATGGAAGAAAAAGGTATGGGCGGTATTTTGCCAGAGGCTATGGCTATGAGCGCAGGCGGTCGTAGCATCCAGCCTGTAATGGTGAGCAGCAACAGAAAGAACATCGCACCTCGTCCCAACTTGTTGTGCCATGTTATCAGCCTTCTCTTCGTACGTGTTCCCAACAATGAGTGGGAACGAGGCGCAAAGGAATAATATACGCCTGATAGGGAGAGAAACAAGAGGATTAGTGCCACGGCATCGACAAAGAGCTTGCCAGCCATACCAAACAGTCCGCCTCCATGGAGAAGCCATATCGTTCGGAAGAGCGAAACCTTCCCTTTGTCATTGTCTGTTTTCTTCAAGGTGATTTTTTGGAAGTCGTGGTAAGGATAACGAGACAGATAAACGTAAGACCGACCCGTGATGATGAGCGAGTCGCCCTTCTGTGTAATATCGCTCAACTTTTCGTGCTTACCCTGAAGAATATCAACTTGTTCCCATACGCCATGGTTGTTCAACCGATACAAATGACGTTGACTCATGGCGTACAAACAGCCATTGGGCATGACCGTCATTCCACGAATGTTTCTCAGGTCGGCACCCTTGGGCAACCCGCGGTTAAAGTCGGTTATCGTGTCGGCATCCTTCTCTTTCGCCCAAATGCCAGCGTTGCCGTATATCAACACCGTATTTCTCCATTTCTGCGTACCACGAAACAATCCTTGGTTCCACTGGCTATATCGATATTCTGAGGGTAACAGTGTCCTGCTGATATCGATGCCTTGAAACAACTTGGCATGATTGAGTACTATTCCCGAGAGACAAAAGAGTATGACGAACGGAGTCAAGATAATTCCTAACCATTTATGCTGCCGTCTCCATGTTGTTTTCTTCATTCCAACTCCCTTCATCATTGCTCTACTCTCTTTCGTTGTTTGCCTTTGAACCAAAGATAAACACCCAACAAAAAAAAAGCCATGAGGATGACAAGCATTTGCCAAGCGTGTTTCTCTGGCTCTACCCAAAATTCTTGAAAGAAGTTCATCCTTCCCAATATTTCCACAGGTGTCCAAAAGATGATGACGGTGGCTATAGCCATTCGTATATTCGCACCCCATGCAGCGATGTGCAATTGGTGGCGAAACATGAAGATAGACCCGACGAGACACCCCACTCCCACAAGAAACGTCACAGGGTGATGATCACCGAGGAAAGTCTTGTCGTAGCAGAACATGAGCAGCAAGTACATTGCCCAAAGAATCATGTTCAGTTCCATGAACGTGACGATGCTCGTGTGGCGCGTCATGGGTTGCACCACCACAACCTTGCGCTTGCTTCGGAAACATACCTTTTGTATCCATGTAATCAGGTCGCATCCGTTCTTTGTGCTGAACACATACATGGTCATCACCATCATCCACAAGCCAAACGAGGCAGGCATGATAAGGTATTCGGGCTTCGTCACCACCACGCCATTCTCTATCTCAGGCGGTACGCCATAACGTCGGGCATAATACAGGAAGAGGAACTCCACCCAACCCGTCCAGAAAAGCAGTCCACCGAAGAGTCCCCACAGCGTTTGTCGGGTATCACCCTTCACAAACACGCCGACGATAACGAGGACAAGCCCCACGAAACCCATTGCAAACCCTGCAACGTGCATGGCTCCTTCGTCCATGAACTTCTCCATCAATATCATCAGCGCATGACCCAAGGGCATGGCAAAAAGCACCAATAAAAATGAGGCGATGGTGCGCCACCAGTAAATTTTCTTTTTATTTTCCATTTCAATATCTATTTCAGTTCATCACAATAATAGCTTATTTGTCCGCCCGTATCACCTATTTCAACATCGGCTTTGTACCAACTGACAATCTGTAGTTTGAAATATCGCTGTCCATCGGCAGTGCGCACCACGTAGGTGTGAAACGAGGGAGCATAGACAGGCGGTGGACCTGTAAAAGTCATCGCTTTTGCCAATATGGGATTAGCGTTGGTTTGTGTCGATGCAGGACCGCGATTGGGGTCGAACCATGGATTTTGCTTAAAGTCAAGCTTGTTGGCGATGAGATACTTGTTCCAATCGTTTTGCGACATGGTGATACTCACCGAATGGTCGTCCACCGCCCATTGTAAATTGGTTGGTAGTTGTTTTACCGTTCTCCATGTATCATAGCTGCCGTAGCCCAAATCGGCAGCACCACCTTTGCCGCTTCCAGAAGTTCCACTGTTGGTTCGCAAACGGTAGCCGCAAAAGGCAATATCCCAATCGGTGCGGTTGCGCTGTTCCCCTTCCTTGATGTCGCTATTGGGTTTATCAAGATTGAACATTGTGCCAGTGCGCAAATTGATGTACAGCCAATCGTTGGTAACACCAGTGGTGTATCCCGTCACTCTTGGCAACGTCTTGCCTGTAAACTCCTCGGCATCATAATTCACACATGCGGATAACGCCATTGTCAAAACAAAAAGCACGGATATTTGTCTTCTCATTTCTTCCTTTTTAATGATTTTACAATGTCATCAACAAGAAACTCCATCTGTACATATCCCCTTGCTCCACAAGTGGCGGGAACATTAAACATGGTAATGCCCGAACCCAAGGTGTGTGGTATATAATTGAAGATATTATTGATGCCAAGTGTCATCTTCACTTTATTGTAGAACGTCTGCACCACTGCAAGATTACAAATCGCATAGGTAGGCAATGTGCAACGGAAATAGGCATCGTAACTCTTATGATGTTCTTCCACCCATACACGGTCTTGCACATCAAAGTTTTTTTCGCCCATGAGCGATGTGCTGAAAATGGTTTTCAGTCGATAGTTGGGTTTGTTATATACGTAGTCGATGCTTGCTGTTGCAGCGTGTGGCGATGTGGTGTTTACTTGTATGCCTTTCTGCTTGCTCACGTTAACATAGCTATAGGTTCCGTTGACGGTAAATCGGTCGAGGAAGTGCCACTTGAGGATTGTCTCAAATCCGTAGAGACGCTGACTGTTGAGATTGGTGTACTCGAAGTTGTACTGCATATCGTAAATACGCCATACGCCTTCTATCTTTTTACGAAAGAAGTTAGCATAAGCATTGACGTTCATGAAAAAGCCCTTGTTGGTATATTCCGCTCCCAAAGAGCAATAGTGATTCTTCTCTGGTTTTAAGTCTTCACTTCCCCTTATCTGAAACATTCCGAGGTGATCCCAGTTAAAAAACAGCTCCTTAATGCTGGGCGCTCGATAACCCATGGAGTAGTTGGCACGTACTGCCCAATGTTCATCAGGCGAATATTTGACAGCTATCTTTGGCATATACATAAATCCGAATGCTTTAGAGAAGTTGGTACGCACGCCCGTCGACAACATCCAATGGTTGTCTGCCGTCCATTCGTCTTGCAAGAAGTATTCTGTCTCGTGCAGTGCTCGAGTGGTCATCTTACGATTTACAAAACGGTCGCTGGTGAGTTCGTCCGTGGTGTGTTCTATTCCAAATATCATGCTGTGTCCACTGAAATAGTTACTTGTCAATGTTAACCGTGGTTGGAATATCTTACTCTTATACACTTTCTTACGTTTGTCTATGCGCTCATGGCGCTTGAACCGGTCATAGAAATCGTTGTGAAGGCTAAGGTTGACGGTAAACCAATCTTTTATCGTATATTTGGCTTTAATTCCAGCCATGAAATCACGGCTCTGTGAGAAAGTCATGTCTTGTATGAGGTCGTATGAATTCATGAAAAACATGGAACCGTAGACCTGTACCGACAGATTTTTATTGGGTTCGTAATACAACTTTTGCGCTGCTGAGACATGTTCCGTTCCTTCAATTCCCATAGGAGACCGAGCAGCAATGCCTGTCAGTGTGATATCGTGAGGGAGGAAAGGGTTCGCTTCTTTCGTATAAGTTTTGTTGTCGTTTTCTGCCTGATACATGTAAAAGGCATCGCTCACGCTGTACAACACATCGGTTTGAGAGGTAAAGGCGTTGTGTCTCACTCCAGCAGAGAGCCATGCCTGCAAGTTAGGGCGGTCGCTGTTCTTCTCAAACATATAGAGAAAATCCGTTGGACTTGGATTTGTATAATTGCGTTCATTCATCTGCGCCCAACGCAATCCCGTTTGTATGTCCAGCGGCTTATTGGTTTTCTTCGATATAAGGTTGATGACCGCTCCCGAGGCGCGACTGCCATAGAGCGTGCTGCTGGCTCCTTTTACTATCTCCACACGGTCTATGGCATGCAGGTTGAAACGCTCGTAGTCGAGGTTGCCTGCCATTTCGCCCGTCATGCGCTCACCGTCTTGCAAAAAGAGAACGTGGCGGGCATCAAGTCCCTGCATTGAGATTTCGTTGCCAAAGCCCACTTTCTGAATGTTGAGTCCTGGGGTCTCTTGCTGTAAGGCGTGCTGCAGGTCGCTGTAGCCTGCATCTACAAGATTCTTTCCACCCAACACTTGTATGGTGATGGGCGAGAGTTTAATAGGTCGCGCCGTTCGTGAACCAGTCACAACTACATCGTTCAAATGTAGCACATCTTGGCTCATAACAATCTTCATGTTGTTTTCGTGCGGCGATACACTTCCTTTGATTGACACGAAGCCTGTTGCGTGAACGTTATAGTATAATTCCTTTCCTTTCTCTGTTCTTAACATCGCCTTGCCGTCAATGTTTGTCACTGCATACTGCGGAGCCTCCATCTCCTTGTGCATGGAATATTGTATGGTGGCTCCCACCAATGGCTGCTGCGTGTCCTTCTCAAGTATGGTTATGCTTACTTGTCGTTGCGCTCGCATGCTCGTCGCTGCAAACAGACAAAGGAGAAAGAATAAAAACCTTATCTTCTGCATCATTTTTTTTCTTCTTAAATAAAGAAAGTAAAAGTGTTCACACCCTTACTTTCTTTATTATCATCAAATGAGTTACATTACAATCCGTGTTCTTTCTTGTAGGCTGCCAAATCTTTCTCATATTGGGCAAACTCGGCTTCGTAATTGTTGATACGGTTCTTGTCGATAGTCTGCAAGAAACACTCGGAACGCACGTTCATCATGTTATAGTTTACGATGAAATTTATCTCATGAGTTTTTACATTCAAGTATCCTATCACAGTTGCTCCACTACCTTTTTCTATCCCACTTTGGTCTTTAGGATCGCCAGTAACTTGACCGTCTTTGCCTTTGAACTTTAACCAGCCATCGCCTTTATACTCATCTTTCTCCCAAGAATTAAGTTGCATAAATTTACATTGGCATAAGAAATAAATTGTCAAAGGCATATTGCCCACGGTAAAACCATCGAGTGAAAGTTTCATTGTCTTATCGTTCACCCAATCAAAACTAAATTTAGTAGGACATCCATTTGGCAATAATGTTTTGTCAACCCCACTCATCGTAGCTTTGGTAGACAAAACAATCTCACCATTCAAGATGTTTTTTGCCTCATTGAAATATTCCTCTATCGGATCTTTCTGTTCTAAATTCTCATCACTACTACAAGAAGAGAATCCCGCAAAAAGAACTGCAATAAGGCAAAATAAACTTATATTCGTAACAAACTTTTTCATCATCATAACTAAAAACTCCCATCAAAAGTTACAGATGCAGGGAAGACAGGAACAGATTGCCAACCTGCGTATGTGTCAAGAACGAAATGGAGTTCATTATTTACAAGAGAGCCTGTAAAACTGGATAATTTAATTTTAATGGGTAATCCACCATCCAACAACATCAATTTACCGGCATAACCGCCTATGGGGGTTGTTGCTGTAACAACTCCGTTGTTGATAGAAACTTTAAGTTCTACTTTGATTGTTCCCGGCATCTTGCCAATAGGTCCCACTGTACCTGCCAAATCATACAGGCTACCACCGGTGCTTATCAATGTAAAGCTCTGATTTGTAGCATTATTGTATGATTTCCCATTCATAGTAATGTTACTCAACGTACCATTGTAAGTACCTGTCTGCGCATTAGAATTTACTGCAAATCCTAAAATGCTGATTACTATCAATATGGTAGAAATAAAAAAATGCTTCATCTTTTTTATGTTTTGTTAATTATTAATTAGTGATGACCATTCAACTCCATCTATGTAGCCACCACCACTGGACAAGACCTTGAGATACTTCTTGATAAAGTCTTTTGTTTCCTGTCTGTCAAACACGTCTTGCGTACACGCAAAAGAGGTTTTTTTATCGTAGGTATGAAATTCCGTCAATTCCGGATAGGTAATACGACAATTCGCAGATAAACCGCCAAGTTCCAAATTGGATATCATCTTAAATTTGGACAAATCTACCTGCTCTATACTCTTCATATTCGCAAATGTTATCATATAAGAACGCAACCCGCTTTTTTCCGGTAAAGCTATCTTTTTCAAATCCGGGCATTCTACAAAAACAAGTGAGGAACCACCGGGACCATCCTGTTCCTGTTCTATTGCTCTCTGACCAAACAGGGTACTATGGCTTAAATCTATTTCGCTAATACCGCTAACCTTTACCCATAGGAAACCTGTCATGTTTGTAGCATCCTCAAGATTGATGCCTTCAGAGGCATCCACGTCTGTCAATGACAAGGTCATGAGACCGCTACAGGGTCTTAGGTACGGGAGTTTCGCTTTGTTTGTCAGGTTTACAGTAAGAAGTTTGCCGTCCCAATAAGGATTGTTCACAATATATTGTACCCCTTCCAGTGTTTCAGCAGTGGCAACTCCGTACCACTTATTAAATACACAGGCATTCGACCTATCATTGTTGTTTAACCGCTTGTTGATGTCAATATGAATACCGTCTTCATCAAAGATGCTGGAAAAGTATTTTTTGAAATTAGCCCTTATATTCTCATCAGGTATCTCGCGAATGGTATTGTATTTCTGCAAGTCGCCTTTTGCTGTTTCCATCTTCACGTCTATACTGCCAGACTCAATCTCTGCCTTCTTCTCTCGATAGAAACGCACAAGGTCTTTGATATTGAACTTTGCCGTCTGTGGCAAGTACAATTTCGTGATTTTGTGCAGCTGTGTTACGGTTTCATCACCATTCTCTTCCGTCTTTACATTCACCAGTCCTTCAAAGTCATAAATGTCGTTGCCCGTCAAATCTACACCAGTAATCTGTGCTGGCAGTTGGGCGAAGTCGAAAACAGGTCCATACCCGTTATTGGAGAGTTTCACCTCCTTCAGGTTGGGCAGAATGTCAAGTCCGCTGAGATCTTTGAGTTTGGTTCCGCTTAAATCCAATGCGGTGGTTTTCTCCGCCAAGTCGTTGAGTTCCAACTTGCCGTCTTTGTCAAACTGATAGCCTTTCTGCTTCAGTATGTTCATCAACTCCGTGTTCTTCAGGGCGTTCGTGCTGTACTTAACTACAACGTCGTCACTGCTGCATGAGGCAAGCCCCATGACAAAAAATGCCAATACTGGCAATGCTAAATTCTTAAAGATTTTCATTTTAATAATCAATTAAATAAGTTTTGAATGCAAAGTTAGCGGTATGTTCCGAACACTACAATACCTATTTTTTATGATTTCTTTTTTTATATTATACAATCCTCATTTATAAGGATACTGTTTCGCACTGTCTTTATCCTCATTTATGAGGATATGACGATAATCATATTTCTCACTTTTTGGAGAGCAACAGTGAATGATATTAAATATGGTGGTAACTTTTATGAAATAGACATCATGCAACGGAAAAATATTCGTGTTTCACGTCATAAAATTGTATTTTTGCAGATAAATGAAGTAATATAAACCATTCAGCATAATGACAAACACAAAACAAAGGGACGAACTGCAGGCAGCCATCTGGAGAATCGCCAACGAGGTGCGCGGCGCCGTAGATGGCTGGGATTTTAAGCAGTTTGTATTGGGTACACTGTTTTATCGATTCATTAGTGAACATTTCACCACCTTCATAGAGGCTGGCGACGAGAGCGTGGATTATGTTCATCTACCTGATGACGTCATCACGCCCGAGATAAAGGACGATGCCACCAAAACCAAAGGATACTTTATTTATCCCAGTCAGCTGTTTTGCAACATCGCCAAGGGCGCCAACAACAATCCGAACTTGAACACCGACTTGGCGGCTATCTTCGATGCCATAGAGAGTTCTGCCAACGGCTACGACTCGGAACATGACATCAAAGGACTCTTTGCCGACTTCGACACCACGAGCAACCGTTTGGGAAACACCGTGGAGGAGAAGAACAAACGCTTGGCTGCCGTCATCAAGGGCGTGGAGAGTTTGGACTTCGGAAACTTTGAAGACAGCGAGATCGACCTCTTTGGCGATGCCTACGAGTTCCTCATCTCCAACTATGCCGCCAATGCGGGCAAGTCGGGTGGCGAGTTCTTCACACCGCAAAACGTCTCGAAGTTGATTGCGCGCCTTGCCATGTATGGACAGGAGACGGTGAACAAGATTTACGACCCTGCTTGCGGTTCTGGCTCGTTGCTGTTGCAAGCCAAACGACAATTCGACACGCATGTGATAGAGGACGGCTTCTTTGGGCAGGAAATCAACCACACCACCTACAACCTTGCACGCATGAACATGTTTCTGCACAACATCAACTACGACAAGTTCGACATTGCCGTGGGCGATACCCTCCTCCATCCGCAATATGGCGACCAAAAGCCCTTCGATGCCATTGTCTCCAATCCGCCTTACTCGGTAAACTGGGTGGGTAGCGACGACCCCACGCTCATCAACGACGATCGCTTTGCACCAGCTGGGGTGTTGGCACCCAAGTCGAAAGCCGACTTTGCCTTTGTGCTGCATGCGCTCAGCTATCTCTCTGCCCGTGGGCGTGCCGCCATTGTCTGTTTCCCCGGCATCTTCTATCGTGGAGGAGCGGAACAGAAGATAAGGAAGTATTTGGTGGACAACAACTTTGTGGAAACGGTCATCGCCCTGCCGCCCAATCTGTTTTACGGCACGAGCATCGCCGTGAACATCTTGGTGCTCTCCAAGCATAAGATGAACCCCACCACCCAGTTTATCAACGCCAGTAGTGAAGACTTCTTTAAGAAAGAAACCAACAACAACATCCTGCTGCCCGAACACATCGAACGCATTGTCGGCATCTTTGGCAACAAGGACGAGGTGGAACATGTTGCCACATCGGTGGACAATAACACGATTGCCGAGAACGATTACAACCTCTCCGTTGGCACGTATGTAGAGGCGGAGGACACGCGCGAGGTGATAGACATCGTGAAGCTGAACGAGGAAGTGGCACAAACAGTGGAGCGCATCGACGCACTGCGAGCAGACATCAATAAAATCATCAAGGAGATAGAGGCATGAAAGACTTAATGAAATTTGAGAACAAGCAAGTTCGCTCCCATTGGGACGCAGAAGAAGAGAAATGGTATTTTTCTATTGTGGATGTCATTGCGGTGCTGACGGACAGCGTTGATCCTACAGCGTATTGGAGAAAGCTCAAACAACGTCTGAAAGCAGAGGGCAATGAAACCGTGACAAATTGTCACGCTTTGAAAATGCGTGCTGCTGATGGCAAGATGCGCATGACCGATGTGGCTGACACAGAGCAACTTCTTCGCTTGAACTACTCAGATGACAAAAAAGGAAGTAGAACTTTTGCGGTCAAAAAATTCGTCCGCAAACCTTTTTATGCTTGCAGCTATTAACCCAAAACACACAGCACGATGAAGAATAAAGAAACAATGCCCTTTATAGAACAACTGCTCAATGGGGAAAACGTGGAGTGGAAAAAGCTGGGGGAAGTGTGCAGTTTGACAAGAGGCAAAAGATTAACCAAAAGAGATTTAGATATAAATGGTATTTATCCTGTATATCATGGCGGCATAGAACCAATTGGATATTATAATCAATCTAACAGAAAGGCAAATTCTACAATGATTATCAATGTGGGTGCATCTGCAGGAACGGTTGGTTACAGCGCAAATGATTTTTGGTCTTCTGATGGATGTTTTTGTTTTTCTCATAACGAACAGTTAAATCAAAAATATTTGTATTATTGGCTTCAGAACATAGAAACATTTATCAAATCAAAAGTACGGAAAGCGGGGATTCCTACTTTAGATAATAAAGTATTAGAAAATATAAAAATCCCCCTTCCTCCTCTTTCCGTTCAACATAGGATAGTGGAGATTCTTGATAAGTTCACAGAGCTGGAAGCGGAGCTGGACTGCCGCAAGCGGCAGTATGAGTATTACCGCAACCAACTGCTGTCATTCACACCATAAAAGAAAAATATCATGGCTAATGAAACTACGGTTATTAGAAAGTACAAGGATTACAAAGAATTGTTTTTCTATCAAAAAACTGACACCATCTATCAGCTGACATACATCTTCTGCACAAGGTTCTTACCTAAATACGGTGACAGAACGGTAGACCAGATGGTGCAAGCGGCGCGGTCGGGAAAACAAAATATCGTAGAAGGAATAGAAGACGGTAACACATCCTCTGAGATGGAACTAAAACTGCTGAACGTGGCTCGTGCATCATTGCAAGAGTTGCGCGAAGATTACGCTGACTACTTGCATACACGCCACCTTGCACTATGGAACGAGAAGCACAACAGATACAACGCCATGCTCGCATTCTGCAAGACGCACAACCAGCCCAAAGATTATCTGCCTTACGCCCAACGCTGGACGGCAGAAGAGTTTTGCAACGCATTGCTAACCCTCTGCCATATTACAGACAAACTCATGTGTTCTTTCCTGAAGAGCTTGGAGAAACAGTTTGTAGAGCAAGGGGGCATCAAAGAACGAATGTATGCGGCACGCACGGGCTACCGAAAGCAGCAAGACGAGGAAAGAAGGCTTCTGCTGAGAGAAAATGAACAATTGAAAGCCGAGCTAAAGGCGCTTAAAGAACGCCTCAAACGGTTAGAAGGAGAGAATAGGGATGACTAGGAGAAACTAGGGAAGACTAGGAGAGACTAGGAATGACTAGGGAAACATAGGAACACCTATATATACCTATAAACACATAGAAACACCTAGATACACCCCCAGCTAACAACAACAAAAAAAACAACATCATCATGACCACCTACAACACCATTGCAGAATTGCAAAACTTCATTGTCTTAGACAGCTACACCAAGCTGTCACAAGTTGGCGAGCAGCCCACAGGCTATCAAACAGAGGCAGCCTTAGAGCGTGAGCTGATAGAAGATTTGGTGAACCAAGGCTATGAATATCTGCCACAGATCAGAACGCCACAGGCTTTGTTGGTAAACGTGCGCAAACAGCTGCAAACGCTCAACAACACCGTCTTCACCGATAAAGAGTGGCAACGCTTCTTGGACGAATATTTGGACAAAGCCAGCGACGGTATTGTGGACAAGACACGCAAGGTGCAGGACGATTATATCTACGACTTCGTATTCGATGATGGGCATATTCAGAACATCTATTTGGTGGACAAGCAAAACATTGCCCGAAACAAGGTGCAGGTCATCAACCAGTTTGAACAGACCGGCACACAAGCCAACCGCTACGACGTGACCATCTTGGTGAACGGACTGCCCATGGTGCAGGTGGAACTGAAGAAACGTGGCGTGGCAATTCGCGAAGCATTCAACCAAGTGCATCGCTACAGTAAGGAGAGCTTCAACAGCGAGAGCTCGCTATATAAATATTTGCAGATATTCGTCATCTCTAACGGAACCGACACCCGCTATTTCGCCAACACCGTGAAGCGCAACAAGAACTGTTTTGACTTTACGATGAACTGGGCAAAGGCGGACAACATGCTCATCAAAGACCTGAAAGACTTTACAGCCACCTTCTTCCAAAAGAATACCCTACTGCAAGTGCTGCTCTCCTACGCTGTGTTTGACACCAGCGACACGTTGCTCATCATGCGCCCCTATCAGATTGCTGCCACCGAGCGATTGATATGGAAAATCAGAAGTTCGTACCAAGCAAAGGTGTGGAGCACTCCCGAAGCAGGAGGCTACATCTGGCACACCACCGGTTCGGGCAAGACGCTCACCAGCTTCAAGGCAGCTCGATTGGCAACCCAGCTTGACTTTATAGATAAGGTGTTTTTTGTGGTTGACCGCAAGGATTTGGACTTTCAAACCATGAAAGAGTACCAACGGTTCTCGCCCGACAGCGTGAATGGGTCGGAAAGCACGGCAGGACTGAAACGGAATATTGAAAAAGACGACAGCAAGATTATCGCTCCACCTACAACGATATTCGTGACTGGTTCAGACAGGAGCGAGAGGGGAAAGCCGCTGAGGAATCCAAGATTGACTGGGACGATGTGGTGTTTGAGATAGACTTGCTCAAATCGCAGGAAATAGATCTCGACTATATCCTTGAATTGGTGTTTGAACACAACCAGAAAACAAAAGATAAAGACGCATTGATTGACGAAGTGCGCAGAATCATCCGCTCGAGTATTGGCAACAGAGCCAAAGAGGGATTGGTGGTTGACTTCATTCACGACACAGACCTTGACCCTATTCAAGACAAGGCAGGCATCATTTCTGCCTTCTTCGATTATGCACAGCAGCGACAGAAGGAAGAGGCAGCAAACCTCATTGAGGAAGAGAAACTGAATGTGGACGCAGCCAAGCGGTATATCCAAACATCGCTGAAGCGTGAGTTTGCCAGTGAAAACGGAACAGACCTCAATGCCATTCTGCCAAAGATGAGTCCGCTCAATCCGCAATATCTGACGAAGAAGCAGAGTGTGTTCCAGAAGATTGCCGCCTTCATTGAGAAGTTCAAGGGCATTGGTGGCATCATTTGAGGCACATTAAAACATCAATGCCGCCATGGATGATGACACGCAAAGCGACGTATTTCGTTAAAAAACATTAAGAAACGGAGGTTTCGGTTCGTTCCATCTTCACCTCTCATAATAATGTCGTAATTTTGCACCCGATTTATTTAATTCACATAAAGTCTAACTTTATTAATTTTTAAACATTTATTATTATTTATGTCAAACTTAAAGAACGTTCAGCCATTAGAGGACTTCAATTGGGATGAGTTCGAAAATGGAACAAACGTAAACGCCAACTGTGATGACTTGGCAAAGATGTACGACGAAACCTTAAACAAGGTTAGTGAACATCAAGTCACCGAAGGAACTGTCATCTCGATTGACAAGAAAGAAGTGATTGTGAACATCGGCTACAAGAGCGATGGTATCATTCCCGCTTCAGAATTTCGTTACAACCCAGATCTCAAAATCGGAGACAAGGTTGAGGTTTATGTAGAAAACCAAGAAGACCGAAAGGGCCAGTTGGTTCTTTCTCACAAGAAAGCCCGTCTTACACAAAGTTGGGATCGTGTTAATGAAGCACTTGACAATGATGAGGTGATTCAGGGTTACATCAAGAGCCGTACCAAGGGTGGTATGATTGTTGACGTGTTTGGTATCGAAGCTTTCTTACCGGGAAGCCAGATTGACGTTCATCCTATACGCGACTACGACATCTTCGTAGGCAAGACCATGGAATTCAAGGTAGTGAAGATTAACCAAGAGTTCCGCAATGTAGTGGTTTCACACAAGGCACTCATCGAGGCTGAGTTGGAAGCACAGAAGAAAGAAATTATCAGCAAACTCGAAAAGGGACAAATCCTCGAGGGTACTGTTAAGAATATCACCTCTTACGGTGTATTCGTTGACTTAGGTGGTGTAGACGGATTGGTGCATATCACCGACCTGTCTTGGGGCCGTGTCAGCGATCCACACGAAGTGGTTTCATTAGACGAAAAGATTCATGTGGTAATTCTCGACTTCGATGACGAGAAGAAGCGCATTGCCCTTGGCTTGAAACAACTCACTCCACATCCATGGGATGCTTTGGATCCAAACTTGAAGGTTGGCGACAAGGTGAAAGGCAAAGTGGTTGTTATGGCAGACTATGGTGCATTCGTTGAGATTGCTCCGGGTGTTGAGGGATTGATTCACGTGAGCGAAATGTCTTGGAGCCAACACTTGCGCTCTGCACAAGACTTCATGCACGTAGGCGACGAGGTAGAAGCTGTTATCCTGACCTTGGATAGAGAAGACCGCAAGATGAGCTTGGGTATCAAGCAACTCAAGGCAGATCCATGGGAGGATATCGAAACCAAATATCCTGTGGGAAGCAAGCACACCGCTAAGGTACGCAACTTCACCAACTTTGGTATCTTCGTAGAATTAGAAGAAGGTGTAGACGGCTTGATTCACATCAGCGACCTGTCTTGGACCAAGAAGGTAAAACATCCTTCAGAGTTCACTACTGTGGGCTCAGATATTGAGGTAGTAGTTCTCGAAATTGACAAAGAGAACCGTCGTCTGTCACTCGGTCACAAGCAACTCGAAGAGAATCCTTGGGACACTTACGAAACCCTCTACACTCCCGGTTCTACCCACAAGGGTAAGATTACAGAGATGATGGACAAGGGTGCCGTGATTACCCTGAACGAAGGTGGCGAAGGCTTTGCTACACCTAAGCACTTGGTAAAGGAAGACGGTTCGCAAGCAAAACAAGGCGAAGAACTCGACTTCAAGGTTATTGAGTTTGTGAAAGATACCAAGCGCATCATCCTTTCTCACAGTCGTACATTCGAAGATGAGAAGGAAGAAGTGAAGGCTGCACCAAAGCACACCAACAAGAAGCAAAACGATGCCGCAGCCATTAACAATGTGGCAGCAGGTACCAGCTTAGGCGACTTGGATGTCTTGGCTAAGCTGAAAGCCGACATGGAAAGTTCAGACAAATAATTGTTTGACGCAATCATAACAGAGGTCGATTCTTCACGAATCGGCCTTTTTTTATCCCCCCACTCTCCCACACCACGTCACAACTATTTCATTGGCGCATTATTTTTAACAACGAAAGAAGCGAAAATGCTGTGCGAGGGTTTTTACTTCCAACAAGCCCACGAGGAACTTGGTGAGCTACTGAAAGCAGAGGAGTGAAGATGTTAACAAAGATTAAACGTTAAAAATAATACGTTCGCCCCACTCCATAGCCGTCAACTTTTTTGTATCTTTGCATCAAATAAAAAACATACCGCTCGTTTCTGTTCTGAAACGACACTATTTCAATCAACACTTATTATACTAAAATGTATAGCAAAGACGAATTATCATCTAAGGATGTCCGAGAATTGACGGATATCGCACAAGAATTGGGTGCAAATCTTGATGCAACACAAACGCCCGAACAACTCATAAATACCATACTCGAGAAACAAAATGCAGACGATGACAACAGTGCTTCGACAGGAACGAAGCGCAAGAGAGTCCGCATTGCGAAGCACGAAATCGACAGAGTGTATTCGGTGAATGGCAAGGAGGGCGAAAACTTTGACCTGAAGAAAAACAGACCAGTCAACGAACCTATTTCCCTGTTCAAGGACCAGTTGGAGGAAGAAGCCCCCGCAGATGATGAAACGCCTGCACTCTCGCCAGAAGAAGAGTTGGCTGCCATGCCCAAGCACCGTGGTAGAAAAACGAAGAGAGAACTTGAACTCTTGGCGATGATAGAAGCCAAAAACAAAGAAAAGGCAGCAACAGAGCAAGAGGAAGAGCCAACCTCCCAAGAGGAAGAGAAGGAAGAGCAGAAAGCAGAAGAAGAAAAGTCTGCTGACACTCCCCTCACAGAGGAGGACAATGCCATTCCTGAAGAAAAAGAAGAAGAAGAGGTGATACCCGAGGAAAGCGCCACTGCCGCATCGGAAGAGCCCCACAAAGAGCAAGGGATGAGCAATCTCTTGGCACAATTACAGGCGAAAGTAGATGCACACAACGAAAACGCACAAGAACACCGAGAGAATGTCATGGACGGAATTTGGGAAGGCGACCCCGGCGACGGCACCGACTTCATTATCGTGCAAGACCTGCCCATTATGGATCAAGGTGCAGTGCCTAACTTTGACATGTTAGACAATCCCACCACTCCTATCAATCCTCCTACTTCATACCAAGCCCCCACCCCCATGACCAACGCCAATCAGCCTGCATACGATTTTGCAGACCTCATACAAGCCAACGGAGTGTTAGAAACCATGCCCGACGGCTATGGCTTTTTGCGCTCGAGTGATTACAACTACCTCTCATCGCCCGATGATGTCTACGTTGCCAGTTCGCAAATCAAGAAATACGGTCTGAAAACAGGAGATGTGGTACAATGCCGTGTACGTCCACCACACGACGGAGAAAAATACTTCCCACTCACTACTATTGACAAAATCAACGGCCGCAATCCTAACGAGGTACGTGACCGCATCCAGTTTGAACACCTCACACCCCTTTTCCCTGACGAGAAGTTTACGCTCTGCGGTGATCGCGAAACCACGAACCTATCGACCCGCATCGTCGACCTCTTCTCGCCTATCGGTAAGGGGCAGCGTGCGCTCATCGTGGCACAACCCAAGACAGGTAAAACCATCTTGATGAAAGACATTGCCAATGCCATTGCTGCCAACCACCCCGAGGCTTATCTCATGATGTTGCTCATTGACGAGCGACCCGAGGAGGTGACAGACATGGCACGCACGGTGAATGCAGAAGTCATCGCCTCCACCTTTGACGAACCTGCCGAGCGTCATGTGAAGATAGCAGGCATCGTGCTTGAGAAAGCCAAACGCATGGTTGAATGTGGACACGATGTGGTGATATTCCTCGACTCCATTACCCGATTGGCGCGCGCCTACAACACAGTGAGTCCTGCCTCAGGCAAGGTCTTAACGGGTGGTGTGGATGCCAACGCACTGCAAAAACCCAAACGCTTCTTCGGTGCAGCCCGAAACATTGAGGGCGGAGGGTCGCTCACCATCATTGCCACAGCACTCATCGACACAGGAAGCAAGATGGACGAAGTGATTTTTGAGGAGTTCAAAGGCACAGGAAATATGGAGTTGCAGCTGGATCGCTCGCTCTCCAACAAGCGCATCTTCCCAGCGGTCAACTTGGTGGCATCAAGTACACGACGCGACGACTTGCTGCAAGACAAGACCACACTCGACAGGATGTGGATTTTGCGCAAATACATTGCCGACATGAATCCCGTGGAGGCAATGCACACGCTGCACGACCGCATGGTGAGAACCCGCAACAATGAAGAGTTTCTGTTGTCGATGAACTCGTAAACATGAACGAAGATATAGAAATAAAGGGTGCTCGTGTCAATAATCTGAAAAACATCAGCATCCGTATTCCACGCAATCAACTGATTGTCATTGCCGGACTTTCCGGCTCTGGCAAATCCTCGTTGGCCTTCGACACACTCTATGCCGAAGGTCAACGCCGCTATGTAGAATCACTCTCTGCCTATGCACGCCAGTTCTTGGGGCGCATGAGCAAGCCCGAATGCGACTTCATCAAGGGGCTGCCCCCTGCCATTGCCATTGAGCAACGGGTCATTGCACGCAATCCGCGCAGCACGGTAGGCACCTCTACCGAGATATACGAATACCTGAAACTGCTGTTTGCCCGCATCGGCAAAACCTTTTCGCCCATCAGCGGTGAAGAGGTGAAGAAACATTCTACTGACGACTTGGTGGACTGTATGCTGCAATATTCCGCAGGCACCAAGTTTGCGGTGGTATCACCCCTGCACCTCATCGAAGGGCGAACATTAGAGAAACAACTCGAAATGGAGATACAAGAGGGTTATACCCGACTGTGGCTGAACAACGAGTTTGTGCGCATTGACGACCTCTTGCAAGACAAGGCGGCACTCAAGGCGACCCCTCTCGACCAGATTTTCCTCCTCATCGACCGCCTATCGGTGAACAATGACAAAGATACCATTTCTCGACTAACCGATTCGGCAGAGACCGCCTTCTACGAAGGGCATGGCGAATGTATGCTCGTGTTCTTCCCTTCCAACATCACCTATCAATTCTCCACACGCTTCGAAGCCGACGGCATGAAGTTTGAGGAACCCAACGACAACCTCTTTTCCTTTAACTCGCCCTTGGGCGCCTGCCCTACTTGCGAGGGTTTTGGTAGCATCATTGGCATTGACGAGAAGTTAGTCATCCCCAACACCACCCTCAGCGTTTACGACGGTTGTGTGCAGTGCTGGCACGGAGAGAAGATGGGCGAATGGAAAAACGAATTTTGCCGACGGGCTGCCCAAGACAACTTCCCCATTTTCAAACCTTATCTGGAACTGTCGCGTAAAGAGAAAGACATGCTGTGGCACGGACTGCCGTCAGAAAAGCAAAAGGACATTCACGACCAAGTGAGCATTGATGCCTTCTTCCAAATGGTAAAGGAAAACCAATACAAAATACAATACCGTGTCATGATGAGCCGATACAGGGGCAGAACCGTGTGTCCCACCTGTCACGGCACACGTTTGAAGCAAGAAGCCAGTTGGGTGAAAATTCAAGGCATGTCTATCACCGACTTGGTGGAGATGCCCATTGTCAACCTCAAGCAATGGTTCAATGAACTGACACTCAACGAACACGACCAGCAAATAGGCAAGCGACTGCTCACCGAAATCAACAATCGCTTGCAATTCCTCCTCGATGTGGGCTTGGGCTATCTCACGCTCAACCGACAGTCGAACACCCTCAGTGGCGGCGAGAGTCAGCGCATCAACCTCACCACCTCATTGGGCAGCTCACTCGTAGGCTCACTCTACATCTTGGACGAGCCAAGCATCGGTCTGCACAGTCGTGACACGCAGCGACTCATCGAGGTATTGAAAAAGCTGCAAGCCTTAGGCAATACCGTCATGGTGGTAGAACACGACAAAGAAATGATGTGCGCTGCCGACACCCTCATCGACGTGGGTCCCGATGCAGGACGGTTGGGGGGCGAGATTGTGTTCAATGGACCGCTCCAAGAAGTGCTACAACATCCTGCGGAAATGGCACGCAAATATCCACGTTCGCACACCATACAATACCTCACAGGCAACGAGACCATTGATATGCCCACCTCCAGACGGTCGTGGAACCATGCTATCAAAGTGGTAGGGGCACGCCAAAACAACTTGAAAGGCATTGATGTCAGCTTTCCGCTCAACGTGCTTACTGCCGTTACGGGCGTCAGTGGTTCGGGAAAATCTACACTCGTGAAGGGCATTCTCTACCCTGCATTGAAACGTCATCTCAACGAGGTGGCAGACCAGCCCGGCGAATACATCTCTTTAGAAGGCGACTGGAAATACATCCAGCACGTGGAGTTTGTCGACCAAAACCCCATTGGCAAGAGTTCGCGAAGCAATCCTGCCACCTATGTCAAAGCGTATGATGCCATTCGACAGCTGTTTGCCGAACAGCCATTGGCAAAACAATTAGGTTTTTCGGCACAATATTTCTCCTTCAACACCGAGGGCGGACGCTGCGAGGAGTGCAAGGGCGCAGGCACCATTACCGTGGAGATGCAATTCATGGCTGATTTGGAATTAGAATGCGAGGCTTGTCACGGTCAGCGTTTTAAGAAAGATGTGTTAGACGTTCGTGTGGCAGGAAAGAATATCAACGACGTGCTGAACATGACCATTGCCGAAGCCATTGAGTTTTTCGATGCGCTACAACAGAAGTCAATCGTCACCCGATTGCAACCACTCTATGATGTGGGATTAGGATACATCAAATTAGGACAAAGCTCCTCTACCCTCTCGGGCGGTGAAAACCAACGTGTGAAACTGGCTTACTTCATTGGACGTGAGAAGCAGGAACCCACACTGTTCATCTTCGACGAGCCTACCACAGGACTTCATTATTTGGACATCAAGCGTTTGCTGTCGGCATTCGACGCACTGCTCAATCGAGGGCACTCTATCCTTGTCATCGAACACAACTTGGATGTGATTCAGTATGCCGACCACGTCATCGACCTTGGACCCGACGGAGGAGACAAAGGGGGCAACTTGGTAGCGACTGGCACGCCCGAAGAGATAGCGAAATGCAAAAACAGCGTGACGGGGCAGTATCTCAATCGAGAGCTGCACAAAGCACAGTCCTAACGACAGCCAACACCAATCACCCAACGCACAGCGCAAACCTGAAACATGAATCGCACCGAACTCTCTATACTCATTCCCACCTACAACGATTGTTGTGTAGAACTGGTGAACAGCTTGGCACAACAAGCCATGCGTTTGTCGGGTTTAAGCTATGAGATAATCGTGTTAGATGATGCATCTAACCGCCCTGAAGTATTACTTCAAGCTGCTTACATTAATGAGTTAAGAAACACGCGGTTCGTGCGTAGAGAAACGAATGTGGGACGTGCCAAAATACGCAACATCCTTACTTCCATGGCACGCTATCGGTGGCTCCTTTTCTTAGACAGCGACATGGAGATTGTCAGTCCTGATTTCTTGGAACGATACCTGCAAGCACCCCCCGAAGCAACGGTGGTCTATGGAGGCAACTGCGTGCAGCGTGACAGGCTGCCGCACGAGGGAACCCTGAAATATCGCTATGAAAAAGCGGCAGAACAAACGCACGATGCTGCCCAGCGCAACAAACAACCTTACCAGCAGTTTAACACTTCCAACTTTTTAGTGGCAAAGTGGGTCATGGAAGCGCACCCCTTTGATGAGCGCATCCAGACCTATGGCTATGAGGACGTGCTGTTTGGAAAGACCTTGCGCACGGCAGGCATTCCTATTCTGCACATCGACAACCCCGTAGGCTTCGGCACGTTTGAGTCGAACCGCAGCTTTCTCGCCAAGACCGAAGAGGCAATGCACACCCTTTTTCAATACCGCAAAGAACTGGTGGGCTATTCCAACGTTTTACATACCTATGCACACCTCCGCCGTTTTCGGTTGGCGTGGCTCGTTCGTCTGCTCTTTTTATGCGTAAAAAAAAGGATGAGAACCCATCTCCTGAGTACTCATCCCTCTCTTTTTGTCTTCAAATGTTATAAATTAGGTTTTTATGCGTCCTTGCCACATGACCAACAGCAAGGATGATGCGCAAAATTTCCGCACGATTGGCACTGCAACAAATAAAGATTGATATTGTTGAACAACCAATGCAACTCCTGCAAGGGGATTATTTTTTTAACAACGAATAAAACAAAAAAAACGAATTTTCATTGTTGGAAATCCATGAACGCAGGCGTTCAACGAATAACACAAATTTAGCAAGGAATTATTTTTTAACAATTAACAAAACAAAAGCAACGAATTTCCAACCATGAAAATTCGTTGCTTTTGTTTTATTCGTTGTTCAAAAATATTCAATTCGTTGTTAAAAACAAAAAATATTCAATGTTAAGCGTGGCTTATTTTAGTTCATGCTGAAAGAACTGTGCTATTTGTCGCATCAGGTGATGACGGGTGTTGCCGCCATAAATGCTGTGATTGCGGTTGGTGTAATAAATCTCACGGAAATCCTTATCCGCCTGCACTAAAGCCTCGGAATACTCGAACGTGTGTTGCGGATGCACGTTATCGTCTGCTAAACCGTGACAAATCAACAGTGCACCTTGCAACTGCGATGCACGCCCAATGGGATTGAGCGCATAACCGTCTGGATTCTCCTTTGGCGTGCGCATGTACCGCTCGGTATAAATGGTGTCATAGAAACGCCAGTCAGTGGGCGGTGCCACTGCCACGCCTGCCTTGAACACGCCACGCCCCTCGCTCATGCTCATGAGGGTGTTAAATCCGCCATAGCTCCACCCCCAGATGCCTATTCTCTCTTTGTCTACAAAGGATTGCTTGCCCAACCAAAGCGCTGTCTCCACTTGGTCTTTCGACTCTAAGTCGCCCAAACGCTGGTACACCACCTTTTCAAAAGCAGCACCACGACCGCCCGTGCCTCGCCCGTCGACACACACCACGATGAAACCCTGCTGCGCCAAATAATAATCGAAAGCACCGCCTTGTCCCATGGAGCCTGCCTTCCACGCATTCACCACTTGCTGACTACCGGGACCGCTGTATTGGAACAAGATGACGGGATAACGAAGAGAAGGGTTGAAATTGGCAGGCTTCACCATCCAACCATCGAGCGTAACGCCTTCTGAGGTGGTGAAAGAGAATTTTTCCTTGGGCGTCCAACCATATTTTGCCGTCTTCGCCAAGAGTGTTCGGTTGTCAATGCGTGTAGAGAGTACCTTCCCTTTTCGGTCACGAACGGTGTAAACATACGGATGATCGTAGTCGCTCCAAGTATTGATAAAATATTGATAATCACCCGAGAACAGTGCTTCGTTCCATCCTTCTTGAAGAGTGAGCCGTTCTTCCTTACCATTGCGATGCGACACAAAGATTTGTCGGTCGTGTGGATTCAGTGCGGCAGCCTGATAATACACATCTCCTGTCTTTTCGTCGTAGCCATAAAAGGCTGTAATATCGTATTTCCCGTTACCAATGGTACGCAAAAGCTGACCGTTCATGTTGTACAGATAGCCCTTCATGTACCCGTCTCTGTCGCTCGGCAACAGGAGGGTGTTCTCTCCTATCTTGATGCCTTCCATGGCTTCTTCTTTAACATAGTTGGGCACCTTTTCTTTGATCAGCAGTGTCGCCACCGTACTCGACGGATTGACCGCAAAGAGGTTCAGCTCGTCTTGATGCCGATTCATCGTATAGACAAGGATGCGATTGGGGTCATTGGTAGGCTTGATGCGTGGGATATAACCGTCAGCCTCCAAGGGAACTTGCAGCTGGCGCGTCTGATGACTCTTCACATCAAAGCTCCACACCGATACCTGCGCATTGTCCTGCCCCGCTTTGGGATATTTATAGGTGTACAGTCCCGGATATTCATCGTACTGCATTTGTGTGGGATGTGAGCCTTTGAAGAGTTGTAGCGAATAGCTCTTCACCTTCGATTCGTCATATTTAATCCAACAAATCTTGGTGCCATCGGCATTGAAGCAGAACGAACGGTTGGTGCCAAACTCCTCTTCGTTCACCCAATCGGGGATGCCATTGATGATTTCGTTGAAGCGTCCGTCCTTGGTAACCTGACTCTCGGCATTGTCGTACAACAGCTTGATAAGGTGGAGGTTGTTGTTGCGCACAAAGGCAATCTGCTTCCCGTCTGCCGACCACGTGGGCACTTGCTGCTTGCCACCCTCAGAGAGCGGTTCGAGTTTGGTGCTTGCCACCGTATAGATATAATAGTTGGCTTTGAACGAACGGCGATAAATGCGCTCCGTAGCGGTCTGTATGAGCATCTTCGTGCCATCGGGCGAAAGTTCGTAACCATCGAACGAATCGATGGTCGAACCCATGGTATGCTTCACATCAAACAACACAGCCGTTTGTTTGCCGGTCTTGAACGAATATTGTACAATACGCTGCCCATCTTTGCTGATACTGGCATACTGGTCGGTACCCGGAATGGGACGAATGCCTGTCAACCGTTCGGCAGCAAAAGCACCGTCGGCAATATCTTTCAAGGTTATCTTCTCTGTAGCTTTCGCTGTGGTAAGTGCCATTAACAATATAAGGGCACAACTCATCATCTTTTTCATTGGCTTAAAAAATCTTCTATCATTAGCATTGCAAAGATAACGATATTTGCGTAATTTTGCAAACGATGGAACAACTATATCGTGACTTTGGTTCGTGGATTCGCGAGCAATTTCCCTTTCGGGTGCAGAAGATTTCTATTGATGCAGGTTTTACCTGTCCCAATCGAGACGGCAGCATTGGTACTGGCGGCTGCACCTACTGTAACAATCACACTTTCAATCCTTCGTACTGCGACCCTCACCAGCGCATCACGGCTCAATTAGAAGAGGGCAAGCGATTTTTTGCACGTAAGTATCCCGACATGAAGTACTTGGCTTATTTTCAAGCCTACACCAACACCTATGGTTCCATGGCATCGTTACGGGCGATGTACGAAGAGGCGCTCAGAGTAGAAGACGTGGTGGGCATCGTTATTGGAACGCGTCCCGACTGCATGAGTGAGGAGTTGCTCGATTATTTAGAAGAGCTGAATCGGAAAACGTTCTTGTTGGTGGAATATGGGGTAGAAACTGCTAACGACGACACCCTGCGCCGCATCCGTCGTGGACACACCTTTGCAGAGAGTCAGCACGCCATTGAGCGCACGCACCAACGGGGCATCCGCACGGGTGCACACATCATCGTTGGGCTTCCTGGTGAATCAGCTTCAGAAACCATTGCGCAGGCACCACTCATCTCGGCACTGCCCATCGATATTTTGAAGATTCACCAGTTGCAAATCATTCAGCACACCCAACTGGCTCGTGAATATAGGGAAAAGCCTTTTCATGTCTACACGGTCGATGAATACATGGACGTGATGATACGTTATTTGGAGCAGCTGCGCCCCAACTTGGTCATCGAACGCTTTGTCAGTCAGTCACCACCTCAACTTCTCATTGCCCCACAATGGGGACTAAAAAACTATGAGTTTACCGAAAAGCTCTGCAAGCGTATGCGTGAGCAGCACACCTTCCAAGGAAGAAGATACGAAGAAACAAGTATTTTCTGAAAGCAACGTTCAATGCGCATGAGGTGACACAAGCCCACGCTTGCTCGCTTCTATCGCTCCACACTCACTACTTCAACGGTCTTTCTTCCGATGACACGAAATTTCACCTCTTTGCCTGCAAATGGCATTCCATACGTCTTCGTGTCCTCTGCATGATAAGCAGGACGGGGATCTAATGCCAATATCGCTAACAACGTTTGTCGCTCTTCGGCAGTAAAGGCTGAAGAAAATTCCGCAGGCATCCTTACGTCCAAGTGTTTTAGTTTCGACAAATCTGTAAATCCGCTCCGTGCATCTGCATGACTATCGGTAAAGGGAAGGTAGGGTTTGATGTCGTAAATGGGGGTGCCGTCCATCAAGTCGCCACCTAACACGTGAAGCACAGGACCGCACTCGCTCTCCCACTCCACACGTTGCAAACGCACAGACGACAGTCCTATGAGATTGGGTCTGAAAGGCGAACGACTGGCAAAGACGCCCACCTTCTCGTTGCCGCCCAACAGCGGAGGACGCACCAACAAATGGGTAGCATCGTGTGGGTTGGCACTAAACTTCCACACCAACCACAAATAATCAAATCCCTCAATGCCTCGCAGCGCATGCACATCACGAAAGGCTGGCTCGAAAACCACCGTCCCTGCCAACTGTGGCACCACACCACTCTGTTTGGGAATGCCAAACTTGGAGGCAAAGGGCGAATGAAAATAGGCAATGGGTCTTAACACAAATTCATCATTCATACCGTCATCTTATTTTTGCAAAGGTACGATGAATCCGTGCAAAATTCAAATTTTTCGCTATTCCTTTAAGGAGGGTACGGTTCTTTCATTGAAGGGCAATATTGTTGAACAACAAATGAAACTCTGCCGAAACTTTTTAGAAGAATGCAGGTCACTGAACTGCTGGTGTTATGAAACGGAAGTATTTTTTATCGTAGCAACGGAATAACACGGAACGACACGGATGTGTCGTGAAAATCCGAGTGTGGACAGCATGTCCATGTTCTTCCGTGATATTCCGTTGCTATTACAAGGCGGTTTGCTAATGCTGCAAACAATCGAAACAAAACAATCCCCACCTAACCAAAAAGAGCCAACCCTATTGTGAGTTGGCTCTTTGCTTTTAGAGGATTCTTGAACAGCTGAGAATGGCTACTATCGCTGCTGCCAAGAGAAGAATGTTGATACAAAACCGTAAATAGACATTCCAAACAGCCAATTGTTTGGCTAAAGGACTCACAGACTCGTGTGCTCTTCAGCGTTCGTCTGTGACGTCGTGATCCTGTTGACTAAGAATGCCTAATACGGCTGTGGCAATCGTGATAATCAATTTAATGATGAGTTTCCAGTTTGTGTTTTTCATGGTTCTTTCCTTTCTCTATATTCTCTTATCCATTGGTCGAAGGAGTGGCGGGAGTTGCTGGTTTGGTGGTGTCCACAGCATTCTTCGGTGCTTCTTGTACACTAAGTTTGTCCAAGAACTTGCGACTGCGTTTCATTCCCTTGCCACCGCCCTTCATCTCGGGGATAAAGTTCACGCGGAAGTTCACCACGTTCTCGCTGACGTTGAACTTAGCTGCGGTATCGGCGGGTTTCGTGCGCATGCCTATTTTGAACAAGCCAAATCCATTCAACTTCACTACGTGACTGGCTTGCAATTCGTCTTGCATCACCTCTACCAATTCAGAAAGTACTGCGAGTACGTCACTGCGTTTTACAGTACAGTTGCGCTGAATGCGTTCTGCCAGCACATCCGTTTCTGTCATTTGGGTATGAATGGCGCGTGCATACCACTTACCTTTAGTCTTAGAATCTTTTCTGTTGTTCTGATACAACTTGTACATTACTGCCATAATTTTGTGTGTTTTTTAGGGTTAATATGATAAATGTAAATCAGTCATCTCTCTGACTGACGATGCAAAGATACAACATTTGTCTCCGCATGTCAATGATTCATGATAGGCTTCAATATGGCAAAAGCTATCACTTATCACATAGCCCTTGTTCACAACCACTACGGATATAAATATAGGTACGCGCAAAAGGAACATCACAGCAAACAAGTAAAATGGTGTCAGCAAACAAACACGGCAGCAAAGACGGGCTGAAAGCCCAATAAGAATACAGCCCAGGGCAACACCCTGGGTAACAGTGAACAAAGTAATTTGCGCGCTGTAAGCGCAAAAGGAGCCAGTGAAGTGTGTTTCTCTTTCCTTTTGCGCTTACAGCGCGCCAGTTAGTTAATGAACCCACACCCAGGGCGTTGCCCTGGGCTGTATTCCCATTGGGGCTTCGCCCCGCCCTTGCTCGTAACCA